>Ga0302326_10007721_pt1 | contig 23845 bp, 19 predicted proteins | sample Palsa_T0_3_FD_202264 | JGI IMG/M metagenome (GOLD analysis project Ga0302326, IMG submission 202264) | Peat permafrost microbial communities from Stordalen Mire near Abisko, Sweden - Palsa_T0_3 | ecosystem: Environmental > Terrestrial > Soil > Palsa > Peat permafrost | place: Sweden: Abisko... | reverse complement strand
TCGCGCCCTTGGTTGCAGAGTTCGTCGAACTCCGGCAGCCGCGCGATCGCCGCCTTGCGGCTCGCGCTAAAGCCCGTTTCCATCCGCTTGAGCGCGAGCTGCAAGTTCGCATCGTGCAGCGCCTCGCGCGCGTTCTCGACGAACGCATGGCTGGTCGTTTTCACGCCGATCCCGAGGGTTTTGTTTCGCCGATGGCAGGGTTGCCGCACGTGCCGGCAAGGACCTCGGCCACGTGACGCACGCTGACGCTCAACCCTTCGCGTTCGAGCCGCCCAGCGATGTTGAGCAGGCAGCCCAAATCGCCCGACAACAGCGTCCCGGCACCTGTGCTCGCGACCGCGCGTGCTTTCTTGCGCACCATGTCGGTTGAGATCTCCGGATACTTGACGCAGAACGTGCCGCCGAAGCCGCAACAGACGTCCGCGTTCGGCAACTCGGTACGGCGCAGGCCGGCCACGCTATCCAGCAGCCGGCGCGGCTGCTCCATCACGTCGAGTTCGCGCAGTGCGGAACAACTGTCGTGATAGGTAACCTCGCCCTCGAACGAAGCATCGACCGAGGTGACGCCGCGGACATCGGTGAGAAATGAAACCAGTTCGTAGGTTCGTCGCGACAGATCCTCGGCCGCGGCGCGGCGTTCCGGATCGCCCGCGAAAAGGGCGGGATAGTGCAGTTTGATCATGCCCGCGCACGAGCCCGACGGCGCGACGACGTAATCGAAATCGCGAAACGCGCTCAAGACGCCTCTGGCGACCGCGACCGCACTCTTCCGATCGCCAGAATTGTAGGCGGGCTGCCCGCAACAGGTCTGCCCTTTTGGGACGGCCACGGCACACCCGGCCCGCTCGAGCAGCGTCACCGCCGCGAAGCCGACGCTGGGCCGAAACAGATCGACCAGACACGTAACGAACAGCCCGACCCTAGGTCCCGGCTGCGTGTCTAAGATCGGGGCGGCGTGCCCCCCGATGGCCCCCAATAAGATCGGGGCGGCGTGCCCCCCGATGGCCCCCAATTACAACAACGATCGGCGGAGATCGCCGAGCAGCGCGGCGAGAAACGCGTTGAAGCGCGCGGCGGCAGCGCCGTCGATGACGCGGTGGTCGTACGACAACGACAGCGGCAGCATCAAACGCGGAACGAACTCGCTGCCGTTCCACACCGCGCGCGTCGCGGCGCGGCTGACGCCCAAGATCGCAACTTCGGGTGCGTTGATGATCGGTGAAAACGAAGTTCCGCCGATGCCTCCGAGGCTAGAGATCGTGAACGTTCCGCCTTGCATCTCGGCGAGGAGGAGCTTGCCGTCTCGCGCCTTGGCGGAGAGCGCGCGCGTCTGGGCGCCGAGCGCGAGCACGCCCATCGTATCGGCGTTGCGGATGACGGGAACGACGAGACCGCTCGGCGTGTCGGCTGCAAATCCGATGTTGTAGTACTTGCGCAGCACGAGATCGTCACCGTCAAGCGACGCGTTAAACTCAGGGAACCGCTGCAGCGCCGCGACCACCGCCTTGATGAGAAACGCGAGGATCGTCGTTTTCGCGGTGGGATCCTCGGCGCCCAGCTTTTGGCGGAACGCTTCGAGTTCGGTGATGTCCGCTTCGTCGTTATTGGTGACGTGCGGGATCATCACCCAATTACGGTGTAGCACCGGCCCCGATATTTTCTTGATACGCGGCAACGGCTTGCGCTCGATCGGTCCGAACGAAGCGAAATCGACCTTCGGCCACGGCGGCAGATCGAACGGCGCCCCGCCGCGACTCGCAGCCGAAGGTGCTGCGAGCGCCGACTTGACGAACGAATGGACGTCGTCACGCGTGATGCGACCCTGCGGCCCCGTGCCCGTGACGCGCTGGAGTTCGACGCCGAGTTCGCGCGCGAAGCGTCGCAGCGAGGGGCTGGCATGAACGGCCGCGCCCTGCGACTGTTGGGGAGGCGCTGTCGAAGCAGCAGATGCGGCGTCCTTTACCTCCGGCGTAGGCTCGGCGGCCACGGGTGCAGGCTCGGCGGCCACGGACGCAGGCTCGGCGGCCACTCCGTTTCCGCTGCCGGCCGCGGACTCGAGCGTGATGATCGGCGAACCTTTCGAGACGCGATCCCCAAGCTTCACGAGGACCGAGGCAACGACGCCCGCACTCGGCGCGGGGATATCCATCGAGGCCTTTTCCGACTCGACCGTGACGAGCGGAGTTTCGACGGCGACCGTGTCGCCCGGCTTTACCAAAACGTCGATGACCGGCACGTCGGCAAAGTCACCGATGTCGGGAACCTGGACCGTCGTGACCACTTCCGCCGCCTCCCGCGCTCTCCCGTACTTCTGTACCGTACTTCGTACGTCCGACTCCATTTGCAGCGAGTGACCGCGTTCCTGGAACGTCCGGTACCGCCGGAGCACCGAAAGCTCGGGGATCCGGCGCACACTTAGGTGTCCCGAACACAGGTATGAGGAGCGCCGAACTACAAGGTTTCCGAGGATGGCGACCCTGACCTCGACCCCGCTCGCCCCGGCGCGGGCCGCCCGCCCTTGGTGGATGCGGTACCTGGCCGTTGCGGGCCCTGGGTTGATCGTGGCCTTCGCCGATACGGAGGCCGGCAGCGTCACCACGGCGGCCACGAGCGGCGCCCAGTTCGGGATGAAGCTCGTGCTGCTGCAGTTGCTGCTGATCGTCCCGCTCTTCGTCGTCCAAGAGATGACGGTTCGTCTCGGCACGATCTCGGGCAAAGGCCACGCCGCCTTGATCCGCGAGCGCTACGGGCTCGCGTGGGCCTGGGTGTCGCTCGGGACGATGCTCGTCACGAACCTCGCGGCGCTCATCACCGAATTTATCGGAATCGCCGGGGCTGCACTCGTCTTCGGATTGCCCGCAGCGCCGCTCGTCATCCTGTGCGCGACCATCCTGATCGGGGTTTCGTTCTCGGGCCGCTACAAGCGCGCCGAATATTTCGCGCTCGCGTTGTGCCTGCTCGAGTTGCTCTTCATCCCGGCCGCGTTCGCCGCGCATCCTTCCTGGAACACGGTCCTGCACGAGGGAATCCTCGGGTCGCAGCCGCTCGGCAATCGCGACTACCTGCTGCTGGTTGCGGGGAATATCGGCGCGGTCATCATGCCGTGGATGATCTTCTACCAGCAATCGGCGACCGTGGATAAGGGCCTGCGCGTTACCGACCTCAACCTTTCGCGCGCGGATACCGCGATCGGTGCGGTCGCGACGCAACTGATCATGATCGCCATCATCATCACGACCGCGGCAACCTTGTTCGTCCACCACCAGCAGGTCGATGATGCGGCGCACGCAGCGCTCGCACTCGTGCCGCTAACCGGCGCACATTGGGCCGGCGTCGCCTTCGGCGCGGGCTTGCTCGGCGCGGCGATGATCGGCGCGATCGTCGTGTCGCTTGCGACCGCCTGGGCGTTCGGCGAAGCATTCCACTGGCCGTGTTCGCTCAACTTTCGCTGCACCGAAGCAAAGCGGTTCTACGGCCTTTTCGCAGCCATGGTGATCGTGTCGGCCGGGGTCGTGCTCATCCCGAATCTACCGCTGATCAAGGTCACACTCTACGTGATGGCGGGCAACGCGTTCGTCCTGCCGATCGTTCTCGGGTTTCTGCTCGTGATGTCGAACGATAAGAAGATTCTCGGGAACCGCACGAATTCGTTGCTCGGCAACTTCATCGCCATCGGCGTTTCGGTGATCTGCGTCGCGCTCGGCTTCTGGATGGGCTTCCTTACGGTCACGGGACAAGCCGGCGTCTGAAGGTCGAAAAGGGTGACCCTCCTCGCCCGGAGTGTCACGGCGGGCCCGGCTAGACGTTACAACGCGGTTGAGAACGACGAATCGGCAAAGGCCGCGTGCCCTATCCGCCGAAAACAAAAGAGACGTGAGACTTCTCTTAGCCTTTCTATTCATTGGTACCCTGTGCGGCTGTAGCGGCGGCGGCTGGGTTCCAGGAGGCCCCCATTCGATGGATCAGGCCTCGCTGCGCCGCATCGTGCTAGCCGACTCGCGCGATAATGGCCTGCGACCCGCGCTCGTCGATGCGATCATCGACGTCGAGTCGCACGGGGATCCGGCCGCGGTCAGCCGCGCCGGAGCTCAGGGTCTCATGCAGCTCATGCCGGACACGGCGGCGACCTACGGCGTTCTCAACGCATTCGATCCCTACGAGAACGTTTCGGGAGGCTGCCGGTACATGCACGATCTCTTACACCGCTATCACAACAATTTGACCCTCGCGCTCGCCGCGTACAACGCGGGTCCTGGCGCCGTCGACAGTGCCCGCGGCATCCCGCGCTTCCCCGAGACGCAGGCGTACGTGGCACGGGTTACGGGCGAGCTCCGCTCGACGACGATTTAGTCCTCCGTGGCCACGGCTCCAGGGGTCCGCTTAGCGCCGATCGCAGGGCTGCGTTTTCGGCCGCGCATTCCGATCATGGACGCGTACATTTTACGCGAACTCGTCGCGCCGTTCGTATTCGCGTTCGGTTCGTATCTGCTGTTCTGGTTCGTCAACATCTTTTTCTTGGCGGCCGATTACATCATCAACGCGCACGCGCCGCTGTTCCTCGTGCTGCGGTTCTTGATCTTTCGCGTTCCACAGAGTACGCCGCTGGCGTTTCCGTTCGCGTGCTTGTTCGCTTCGCTGCTCTCGTTCGGGCGGCTCGCGGGCGACAACGAGATCAACGCGATGCGCACCTCGGGCATCACCTTCTTACGCATCTGTCGAACGCCCCTGCTCTTCGGCCTCGCGATGTTCGCGCTCTCGTACTACGTGAACGAAACGATCGCGCCGGTAACGACCGATCTTTCGACGCGCTCGTTCTATCAAATCGTCTACCATACGCAGGAATTGCCGATCGTACCAGGGTTTTTCCGCAAAGACGATTCGACCGGCAACGTTTTCTACGTCGGCAACATCAGCGCGGATAAGAAGACCCTCACGAACGTGATGATCTTTCAAAACGCGACGACGAGCCCGTATAAAACGGTCGTGAACGCCGATACGGCGACCGTCGACGGCTCGGTGCTGCATCTGGTCAAGGCGCGCGTCACGCAGTTCAAGCCGACCGGCGAAGTCAATGGCGACGCGATTCAAAAGACGCTCGATATCGGGCTGCCGCTCGGAGAAACGATCGACCAGTTCGTGAACTCGACCTCGAACGATCCCTATTCGGTCAATTCCAAAACGCTCAAGGCGCAGATCAACGCGATGCAGTCGACGGGCCAGGGCGGCCAGTCGCTCGACGTCTTGAAAATCACGCTCGCGCAGCGGCTCTCGTTTCCGTTCGCAGCGTTCATCGCGGTCATCCTCGCGCTCCCGCTCGCGGCGCAGATCGGCAAGAAAGGCAAGAACCTGGGCATGGCGCTCGGCGTCGCGCTCTCCGTGCTGCTGCTCTTCGTGTACTATCTCATGATGTCGGCCTTTTCAGCGCTCGGCAAGAATGAGGCGATGAATCCCTATCTTGCGGCCTGGGCACCGAACATCATCATGGGGGCGGCGGGGGCGATCATGTTCCGTCGCGTGGAGCACTGAACTCGCGGCAACGGGGTCGCCGAGACCGCCCTGCCGCCACGCTTGCGATCCTGTTCGCGCTGTTCGCGAGTTGGATCGCCCCGGTCGCAGCACTCGCTACGCCCGCGACGGCATCCGCGGACCCGCCCACGGATCCGCGCGTGATCGCGCTCATCAAGCGCAGCTGCGGCGGCGCTCCGACCACGGCGCAAAAAGAAGAAGAGATTGCCGCGGTCGGCCGGATGCTGGCCGACGCCATGCCGATCACAGGCTCGCCGCCACCGGGAGCCACGCTCGCGGCCCCTCCGCCGCAGTTCGTGCAGCGTCTGGTAGCCCAAGTTGCCACGCCGGCGCCCACGCCGACTCCGGAGCCAAGCGTCGCACCCACCGATACGCCCGCTCCGACCGATACCCCAGCCGGGCTCGAGACCTCTCCGCCGTGGAGCCCGTCGCCGGGTCCTACCGGGACGCTGCGCATTCCGCCCGTTCCACCTCCTGGGCCGCTGGAGCTCGTCCCCCCGACCCCGCAGCCTTCCGGCCTGACGCAGCCGCTGCCCAGCGCATCGGCCAACCCGGCCGACACGGGCCCCGTTTTCATCGTGCGTCCGAGCGGCACACCGCCGCCGATCCCGGTGAAGGGCGGCCCGAGCACGGGGCCGAGCGCTCCTCCCACGGCGACCGGTCCGACCCCGATCGCGACGCTCGGGCCGAACCAAATCGTCACCGTGGCCGATAAGTTGATCGGTTCGAGCAACGAGCGCGAGCCCTCCGACCTCATCGGCAACGTCCACATCTTCTACACCGAAGGCCAGATCGTCGGCGACAGCGCCCACTACGACGGCGGCCATACGATCACGGTGACGGGCCACACGTACCTGGTCAATCGGGCGGAAGATTCGATTCTCTACGCCGACAAGATCGTTTTCGATACGCATACGCGCCGCGCCGTTTTGATCCAAGGCGTCGGCGAATCGATCGAAGGCGTGCAGCAAGGAAAGCTGCACTTCAAAGCGGATTCGCTCGAGACCAAGACCGACGGGGTCACCCACGGCGAACACGCGTATTTCACGACGTGCGAAAACCCGCACGCGGGCTACCACGTGGAAGCGCGGCAAATCGACATCTACCCCGGGGATAAACTCGTCGCGCACAAGGCGACGGTGTTCTTGGGGCCGACGGCGATCCTCTACTTGCCGCTGCTCGTGATCCCGCTCCTCGAAGTCGCCGACCCGCGTCGCCAAGCGAGCTTTCTTCCGCTCATCGGCTACGACCAGGCCGATGGATTCTGGGTGAAGCTCAAAATCGGTTTCGGGACGAGCAATCAATACTACGGCTACTATCGCGTCGAGGAATATACCAAACGCGGCCTCGGCCTCGGCTACACCGCCTACATCGGCGCGAAGGACGGCCACCGCTATACGACGATCGATTCGTATACGATCGACGATCGCACGCAGGACGCGCGCCTCACGAATCTCTCGATCAACGATGTCGAAACGTTCAGCAAGCGGCTCCGCGCCCAGTTCGGCGTGCAGTACCAAGGCGACTTCGGGCCGAACCTGCCGATCCCGCCCTCGATCGATCTCACGGGCTCGTTCATCCACGAAACGGGCAGCATCTCGAGTGAGAATCTCGAGTTCTCGCGCGAGATGCAGGGCACGATCTCCGACACCTTTAGTATCGGCTTCATCGACTCGCTGACGCTCAGCCAATATATCCAGCAGCAGATCGCGCTGACCTATTCGAAATTTCTCGGCTCGGGCACCGCGAGCGACACCTTCCACATCGAAACCAATACGCACATCGCGACCTCACTTGCGGATTACAACCTCGTGTACGACAAGACCGACTACTCGTCGAATCCGTTCGGGTACAACCGCGTGCCCGAGCTGCAGATCTTGCCTCATATCACCTACGGCAATTTCAAATTCGGCCCCACGTTCCAGGCGACGATCGGCGAATATTCGGAACCGGAGAACGCCTTCTCGACATCGCGTTTTCAAGGCCAGATGGCGGAGGCCGTGTATGCGAAAGTCTTCGGCGACAGCGACTTCTCCGCGAACTACAACATCACCCAAGACTATTACGGAACGGGCGACGAGAAGGCGTTCGATCAGCAGAATGCCTCGCTCAACACACCGATCGGACAGCACATCATCAACTCACTGAGTTACAACGAACAGCATCCGATCGGCCCCGCGGACGTTCCATTTCAGCTCATCGACAATCTTTCGGGCGGATCGCATTCGGCCGAGGACACGATACGCTATTACAACAAAGACGTATATTCGTTCTCGCTTTCGGACGGAACGAGTTTCGACGAGCAAGCGCAAACGATCAGCTATCAGTTAAACTACCGTCCGTCGGTCAAATCGTACCTCATCCTCGGCGGGTTCTATCAGCCGGGCCCCGGCAACGGATTCGGGACCACGAACGTTCAAGCGATCACGCCGTTCGGTAGAGATACGGAACTCGAGTTCATCACGAATCTCGATTGGAAGAACCACGAGCGTCTGGAAGACAAGAGCATCGTCCTGAGCAAGACGGTCGACAACTGCTACAACATGCAGTTCACCTACAACCAAGATCTCAAGATCTTCAGCTTCAACATCGTGATCCTCGCCTTCCCCGGCCAAGGCGCCGGCTTCGGACTCGGCGGCAACGGCGGCAGCGGAGGCGGCCTCGGGAGCATCATTCCGCAGGCCCTGAATTTCTAGAACATCGAACGCCTCGCGAGAGGTCAGTACGTATCCACCTCGACGTAGGTTATGTATGAGGACGGATTCGCGGGGATCGAATACGGCTGCGGGCGGTAGTACGGGTACTCGCCCTGGGTCGGCGTGTACACCTGGAGACCGGAGAACGACGTGTCGGTTCCCCCTCCGAGCCCGAGCGAATCGACCGCGGCCGAACGCGCGCCCGCTGGGAAGACCATCATGTTAAACGTCCACGTCGTGAGATACGGTGGAACCGAGACGCCGGTGCTGTCGTTCGGATTGGTTCCGGTCGGGGACGGCGTCGGGCTTGCACCCGAGGCTGGGCTCGTCGGCGTCGCAGTCGCAGTCCCTACGGGCGACGGCGAGGGGGTGACGACCGGTTGCCCCGGACACGCCGGCTGGAGGTTCAGCGGGTTGTTGAGCAAGCTGCGCAGGAACGTGAATTGAAATTCGTTCGTCTGCCCCTGATACGGATACGCGAATTGCGTCGTGGTTGGGTTGAGCGAGGAGACCTGCACCTCGGTGAGGCTACCCGAACTCGAGGGGTTCAAATAATATTCGTAGAGAATCGGCAGAGCGGTATTAAAACCGCCGCCGACCAAGAAGCCATACGTATAGCTTGCGTACGAGCCGGACGTGAACGCATTGGGATACGGCACGCCGCTCCCACACATATCGACCGCGATCGCGTACGTGAAGTCGTTGAAATCGAGCGGCCCGCTGGTTTGAAACTTTATTTGCATGTAGCCGGAGAGATCGGCGAACGCATTTGGCGGGTTGGGAGTGACTTGGTGACCGCAGGCGACCACAAGGCTCGAGGCGAGCATCACACTGATGGCTGATAACCGGCGGAACATCCTATCCTCGCTCGTTCCGTTCGCGGTCGCGACGCTCGGCGCCGTGTGCATGGCGTTGGCATTCCCGAAAACGAACGCTAGTGTACTCGCGCCGATCGGCGCGGCGGGTCTCTTCTGGGCTTGGTTTGGGGTTTCGCCGAAACGCGCCTTCTGGATCGGTTGGCTTGCCGGGACCGTGTATTTCACGATGTCGTTCTGGTGGTTCGGGGAGACGGCCGGCGCCTTGATCGCCCCGTTCGGCATCTTCCTAACGCTCGGACCCGCGATCGGTGACGCGTTCTTCGGGTTCGCGTTGATCGGCGCGCTCGTTTCGCTCGCGGCCGCTGCTCTGCGCGGGCGCGCGCGCGTCGCGCGCGCGGTCGTGCCGCTGGGTTCTGCCGCCGCGTTCGCCTTCGGAGAATGGCTGAGAGGGGAAGGGCTTGGCGAACTCGCCGTGCCCTTCGCCAACGTCGCGTACGGCCAAGTCAACTCGCCGCTCGCACCCGTCGCCGCGTTCGCAGGGTGCTACGGCGTCACGTTCCTCGTCTGCGCGATCGGCGCATATGCGGCATACGCGATTCGTCTGCGAGCCGTGCGCGGCAGCGGCATCGATGCGGCTGGCGGGCTCTTCGCCGTCACCGCGTGCGTGGCGCTCGCGTGGACGTTTTGGCCCGCGCGAACGCTCGCGGCGCCGGCCTTTCGCGTGGCTGCCATCCAAGGCAACATCGCGCAGCGCCTCAAGTTCACGCGCAGCGCGTTCAACGACGCACTCTCGCGGTACGAGACGCTCACCGCGAAAGCCGCAATTGCTCGGCCGCAAATGATCGTTTGGCCGGAGACGGTGATTCCCGTTGCGCTCAACGAGTCGCCCGAACTGCAAGCCCGCTTCGCGGCGCTGGCACGCGCCGTCCACGCGGAACTCGTCGTGGGCACGTTCTTCATTTCGCCCGGCGGCGATTATAACGTGCTGTATTTTTTTCGGCCCGACGGCGGCCTCGATGCCGTCTATCGCAAGCGTCAGCTCGTGCCGTTTGCGGAGCATCTGCCGTTGGCCGCGCTCTTGGGGCACGTGCCGTGGGCGCAAGACGTGTCGCGTTTCTCGAGCGGCGCGAGCGACGGCATCGTCGCCGTCGACACGCTGCGCTTCGGACCCGTCGTCTGTTGGGAATCGGCCTTCACGGATCTCGTGGGCGGCGACGCGCGCGACGGCGCGACGGCGTTGATCGTCGCGACCGACGACGCGTGGTTCGGCACGACCGCCGGGCCCTATCAGCACGCGCAGATCGCGCAGATGCGCGCTCTCGAAACGGGCCGCTGGATCGTGCGCGCCGCGTCCACCGGGATCAGCGGTATCATCGCGCCGAACGGTCGTTTCACGCAAGCGAGCATTCTCAACGAACAGGCGGTCGTGAGCGGTACGATCGGAGCGCCCGTGGACACGCTCTACGATGCGATCGGTGGAAACGGCGTCGCCGCGTTCTTAGCGCTCCTCTATCTGCTCGTTCTAGGTTTGGGCCGATGGCGCCGAACGTAGGGTTCTTGCGCCGAGCGGCGGTCGCCGTCGTCGCGGCGCTAGCCGCCTACCTGGTGTGGGGCATCTATCGGGCCGGCCTCGGCGAAACGCCGCCGCCGCCGAGCTCGACCGATATCATTTTTCACAACGGCTTCGCCAACGGCGAGCGCATCAAAACGCGCTCGTGGACCGCCGAATACGATCGCATCATCAGCAACGCCGATCAGACGGTGCTCGACCTCGACAACGTGCGGAACGGAACGATTTTCAAACACGGGAAGCCGTATCTCCACGTGCGCGCGTCGCACATGACGGTTAACACGGTGACCCGCGACTTTTCGGTGACGGGCGCCCTCCACGTCGAAACGGTCGACTCGAAGCCGAAGCGTTCGTTCGACACGACGTCAGCGCAATGGAGCGACGCACTCCAGCGCCTCGATCTCACGCAAAAAGTTGCCATTCACACGGGCGCTGCCGCACCGCTCATGGTGGGCAGCCTCATTTTCAACGTGAAGACGGGTCAGATCGAAATGCGGGATGTCTCGGGCCCGATCCGCTTCAAGTGATCTTTTTTCTCGCCGGCTCCGTTTTCTTCGATAACGGTCCGTTCGATGTCGAACCGTTCGATGTCGCACCGTTCGATGTCGCACCGTTCGATGTCGCACCGTTCGATGTCGAACCGTTCGTGCTCGCTCCATTCGCCGAAGCTTCCGCTTCTCGATTCTTCTTCGCTTCGGCGATCAGCTGTTTGACTTTCTGGCCGCCTTTGTGACCGATTTCCTCGTAGAAGTCGGATCCGTACTTGTCTTTGACCACGCGCCCGCCTTTTTGCCCGATCGTTTCGTAGAACTCAGCGCCGTGACGCTCGCGCGTCGCCTCGCCGCCCTTGCGTCCGATCGTCTCGTAAAAACCGGAGCCGTAACGCTCGCGCACGGTGTCTCCGCCCTTTTTTCCGGCCTCGCGGACCGACATCTCGCCGCCCGGCACTTTTTCTTTCGAAGATCCATTCGAGGACTGGTCTGCCATTTCAACAACCCCTTAGCGTTAAAGAGAGGCACTAAATCCCAGCGCCGTGTATCTGGTCGTACCCGCGCCGAGCGGCCCTAAACTTGCATGATCGACTTAATCATCCGAAGCGCGCGCATCTACGACGGGGCGTCGCCCGTTCCGCGCGAGACCGATCTTGGCATCGTCGGCGACCGCATCGCGCTGATCGGTGATCTGCGCGAGCGTGACGCCTACGAACATTTCGCGGCGCGCGGCCGCGTCCTTTGCCCCGGCTTCATCGACGTACATTCCCATTCCGACGAGCTGTGGCTCGCGGACGGCCGTTGTGAAGGAAAGATCCGCCAAGGGGTGACGACCGAAATCGGCGGTAACTGCGGCAACTCGATCGCTCCGCTCCAGGGACTTGCGGAAACACGCAAGAGCGAAGATGCGATAAATGTCGGAGTCGAGGTGGCTTGGCGAAACCTCGACGAATTCTTCTCCATCGTCGAACGCAACGGCGTCGCGCTCAACATCGCGACGCTCGTCGGGCTCGGGACGACGCGGCGCTGCGTTCGCGGGGATCTCGAAGGCACACTCGACGAGATCGAACAGCGTGCCCAAATCGATCTCGTACGCGGCGCGATCGAACAGGGCGCTCTCGGCATCTCGAGTGGTTTGATCTACGTGCCCTCACGCTACGCCGATCTCGACGAGCTCGTGGCTTGCGCCTCGGCGGCTCGCGATGCGGGCATGCCGCGCTACGTCTCGCATCTGCGCAGCGAAGGTGCAGACTTGCTCGCGGCCGTCGACGAAGCGCTCGAGGTCGGACGCCTGGCCGAAGTCGCGGTGCAATTTTCGCATCACAAGATCGCGGGCAAGAAGTACTGGGGTACCGTGCACCGTTCGCTGCAGAAGATCGAGCGCGCGCGAGCGCGCGGCATCATGGTGGGCGCCGATGTCTATCCGTACGTCGCCATGTGCACCGATCTCGACACCATCCTGCCGGGCGACGCGCGCGACGGCGGACGCGATGCCACGCTCGAACGGCTCGCCGACCCGAAAACGGCAACCGCTCTCGCGCTGCGCCTCGAACTCGAGCACGGCGGCACGTGGGGCGATATCGCGATCTCCGATGCGGGCAGCGAACGCAACGCGAACCTTGCGGGAATGCGCCTCGACGAAATCGCTCGCCGCTGGCACCTCTCGCCCCCGCGCGCCGCGCTACGTTTGCTGCTCGAAGAACGGCTCGATGTCCAGGCGATCTTCTTCGCGATGAGCGAAGACGACGTCGCAACCGTGCTGAGCGCAGATTTCGTTTCGATCGGCAGCGACGCATCGGCGCGCGCGCTCGACGGACCGACGGCACGGGGAGTGCCGCATCCGCGCACGTTCGGCTGCTTTCCGCGAGTCTTTGGGCGTTTCGTCCGCGGCCGCCGCACCCTCGATCTCGGCGAAGCGATCCGCCGCATGACCTCGCTCGCCGCGGATCAATTCGGTTTGCGCGGACGCGGACGCATCGAGATCGGCGCGTACGCGGATCTCGTGCTCTTCGATCCCGACCGCATCATGGACACGGCGACGTACGATCGCCCGTTCGCCTATCCGATCGGCATCGACGCCGTGTGGGTCAACGGCCGCGCGGTCGTGCGCGACGGGGTCTCAACGGGCGCGCGCCCGGGGCGCGTGCTGCGCGGCGGGTGATCGCCGGCGGGCCTAGTGCGCGGCGCGAGCCGAGGCGGTGACCGTGCCGGAGTGACGGGCCGCGAGGTACACGCTGCGCGCGAGCCATAGGACCGCGAGCGTTACCGCGATCGCGAATGCGGCGCCGACGATCGGCATGAGGATTGCGAACACTGCCGCGAAGACCGCGAGCACGTCTTCGGCGAGGCTCACGAAGGGGTTTGCGACGCCGAGCGTCATCGCCGTCGAAGCGCCGCGTACCGTCGCGATTCCCGTATGGATGCCGAGAGCGTTCAGCGCGCCGAGACCCATGCCCGCGTAGTCGAGCGCGTCGAGTGAGCCGCTGCCCGAGACCGCGCTGCCGACGATCACGGCCGCGGCGATCGGCTTCGTCGCGAAGTGCAGCACGTGCAAGGTGTGATCGATGACGGGGATTTTGTCGCCCGCGAATTCGAGGATCGATAGGCCCCCAAGCAATACGGTCGCGCCGTCGGAACCAAGAAACGCGAACGCGTGAGCGGGGTGCAGATACCCGAAATGCATCGCGAGCGAAGCGAGCGCGAGCGTGAGGAAAGGTCGAATGCCGATGCTCGTCGAGAGCCCATAGGCGGTAGCGAACGTCGAGGGATCCATAGCGTCCTCCGTGGCCTCCTACTGCTGATCGCCCGCAAGGTTTCGTGCGGGTACGACCTGCCGGGATACCGATGGGATACGCTCCTCGAGTTCGGCGACCACCTCACGGACCGCCTCTCGAAGAGCCCCGACCGTGCCGTTGTTCTCGATGACGTAGTCGGCAAGCTCGCGAGCGCGAGCGGGGTCGATCTGGGCGGCCATCCGGAGCTTCACTTCCTCGGCTGAAAACCCGCTGCGCGCGATCGTCCGCGCGATCCGTGTTTCCTCGTCGGCAACAACCAGCACGTTGGCATCGCACATGCGGTAGAACCCTCCCTCGAAAAGGAGCGGCACGTCGTGCACGACGATTTGCTCGGGACCCGCCTCGGCTTCACGGTCTGCACCGAGCCGTCGCACCTCGGGATGCACGATCGCGCTCAGTTCGTCGCGTGCGCCGCTATCGTGAAAGACGATGTGTGCCAGCGCCGCGCGGTCGAGGTTTCCGCTCGCATCGAGCGCCCGCGGCCATCGCTGCGCGACGAGCCCGAGTCCGCGCGACCCAGGCGCAACCGCATCGCGCGCGAGCGCATCGGCATCGATGACGAGCGCGCCGCATTGCTCGAAAACGCGCGCGACTTCCGATTTCCCGGAACCGATGCCGCCCGTGAGCCCGACGCGTAGTCGCATCGCGACCGCTTGTCGCCGCAGTTCGTACGCCCCTCTCTTGCAGGCCGCCAGGAGTTCCCGCGGGCACCGCCGCACGAACGCGCGATGCTCGCATCTCTCTTGGCGTCGCTCGCCGCGCTCGCGTTCGGCGCGATCGGTGCCGGGGCTGCGCTCGCTCCGGAGAAGTTGTCGGCGAACTTCGGAATCCCCGTGGAGGACGCAGCGGGCCGCGCATACGTACGCGGCCTTGGAGCGCGCGATGCGATCGTCGGCATGTTGATCGCCACGTTTCTCGCCTCGCGCAATCGTCCGGCGCTCGCGGCAACGCTCGGCATCGCAGCCTTAGCCGGCGTGAGCGATTTCGTGGTGGTCTTTCGCGAACGCGGCAGTTCCGCAGCCGGAAGCCTCGCGATCCACGCCAGCGGAACGATTGGATTGTTGTTCGTCGCCGGGCTCGTCGCTCGGCGCTAGCCGGTCCCATCGGTTCGCAGCGAAAAGCAACGCCCCGGGTCGACGGCTGCTCAAAGAAAAAGGGCCGGCAATGCCGGCCCCGTTCGCAACGCGTCTGGCGGTTGAATTTACTCGGCGATCACCGGATCGAGCGAACTCACGAGCGACCCGAGATCTCCATCGACCACGAACTCGGCGATCTCGTCGGGCGAGATGTCGGCCACGTGCTGAATGGAGCCCGTGATGCGGCGCGTCGAATGGTTGATCGTGAGCAGCGTGACCTCGACCTCCTGGCCGGGGCTGTACTGCAGTGCGGGATCGAACTCGCCCTTGGGAACCATCGCGAGCACGCCCGGGATGATCTCGACGAGCAAGTAGTTCGGCGTCACCTTGACGACGCCCGCGATCAGGCGCTGGCCTTCGGTCAGCTTGTCGGCGTGCTCGACCCAAGGGTCGGGCAACGCGTGCTTGAGCGAGAGCGAAACCTTCTTCGCATCGGCATCGAACTTCATCACTTCGACGGCTACGATGTCGCCGATCTTCACGACTTCCGACGGGTGCTTGATGCGCGCGTAGGAGAGTTCGCTGTTGTGGATGAGGCCGTCGATGCCGCCGAGATCGACGAACGCGCCGAACTCCGCGAGACGCACGACGACGCCTTCGCGAATCTGGCCGACCGCAAGCGTGCCGAGCAGTTCCGATTTCTTCTGGTTGAGTTCTTCCTCGAGCACGAGGCGCTGCGAGAGCACCACGCGGTGCCGCTTGTGATCGAGATCGATCACCTTGAGGCGCAGGTGCTTGCCGACGAGTTCTTCCAGATTGCCGACCGGTTGGCGGCGGATCTGCGAGGCCGGTACGAAGCCGCGCATGCCGAGGTCGACGAGGACGCCGCCCTTGACGACTTGCGTGACCGTTGCTTCGATAACTTCGTCGTTGTCGTGCGCGGCGATGACCTTTTCCCACGTCTTGAGCGCCCGAGCGCGGCGCTCCGAGAGGAAGAGCGTGCCTTCCTCATCGATGCGGTGGATCATCACTTCGAGCTTGTCGCCGACCTTGAGGTCTTTGGGCTCGATGGCCAGCGAAAGTTCCCGGAAGCTCAAAAAGCCTTCGGACTTGCCGCCGATATCGACGAGCAACTCGTCCTGATACTTGGCAACGATGACGCCAGTGAGAACCTGGCCCTCATCGAGGACTTTGAGGCTCTCTTCGTACATGCGCTGCTCGAGCGCGAGTTGGTCTTCTTCTTCGATTTCGGGCGGTGCGATGGCGGTGGTGGTAATAAGTGTCCCCTTTACTCGTGCGCCGGATCTAAGCGCCCGGTCACACTCTGCGCTTTTGCGCAGTTCTCTGTCTAGCAGAGCGGTATTTTGTAGTTTTTCCGTTAAAATCGGGGCGGCGTGCCCCCCGATGGCCCCGGGCGCGGGCTCCCCACCCATGGCAATGACGCGACCTTTAACCTAGCCCGTTTTACCTGCTTTGGCAAGCCCGGCACCAAAAGGTGCCCCGCTGGCCGACGACGGTTCGGACGATCGTCCGCCCGCATCGCGGGCAACTTTCGCCTTGGCGGCCGTAGACCGCCAGGGCGTTTTGGAAGCCCCCGCGCAGGCCGTCTGCGTCGACATAATCGACGACGCTCGTGCCTCGCATCTCGATCGCGCGCCGGAGCACGTCGATGATCGATGCGTGTAGCCGGCGCCGCGCCGGTTTCGAGAGCGTTCCGGCGGGCCGGTTCGGACGAATCCGAGCGGCCCAGAGCGCCTCGCAAGCATAGATGTTACCGATCCCCGCGATGCGGCGCTGATCGAGCAGAAACACCTTGATGGGTGCCGTCCGCCCGCTCAACAACCTTGAGAAGCTCTCGAGAGAAAACTCGTCCGAAAGCGGCTCGACTCCGACCTCGGCAGCCCACGGTTCTTCAGGCTCCACAAGGCGCATCCTGCCGAACCGGCGGACGTCCGCGAAGCACAGACGCACGCCCCCTCGGAAGGCGAGCAGCACGTTTGTGTACGGTTCTTGGATCGTGGTCCCCGCCGGCTGGACGATGAGCCGCCCGGTCATCCGGAGATGAACCACGAGCTGCCGGCCCGAGCCAAGCGAAAAAACCACGAATTTACCGCGCCTGCTCACCCCCGTGATCCGCTCCCCCGCCAGTTCCCGCGCGAACCTGATGGGTTCGGGGAGGGCGACGTTGGGGCGGAGCACCGTCACGAAGTCGATCGTTTTACCGCTGACCGCGTTCGCGAGGCCGCGAGCGATCGTCTCGACTTCGGGTAATTCAGGCACGGCCAAACTGTGTAACGCGTTCCGGGCCTAAGAAGTTGCGTTAAGATCGGGGCGGCGTGCCCCCCGATGGCCCCCAAGCGCGCACTCGCGCGCTGGTCAGCGGCGGCTATTCATAGGTCCACTCGAGCATCTCGGATTCGGGCATGGGGCGGGCGAAGAGGAAGCCCTGGGCGAGTTCGCAGTTGTGGGCGATTAGGAAATCGTGTTGGGCCTGGGTTTCGACGCCTTCGGCCACGATCGAGAGGTTCATGGCTTTGCCGACGCCGATCATGGCGCGTACCAGGGTCGTGTCGTTGCCGGCCATCAGCGGGCCGCCGATTTCGCGCATAAAGACTTGGTCGATCTTGAGGCCGTCGACAGGAAAGCGGCGCAGATGATTGAGGCTGGAGTAGCCCGTCCCGAAATCGTCGATGACGCTGCGCACGCCCATCGCGCGCAGATCCGCGATCATGGCCGCGGCGGACTCCGGCGACTTCATGATCAGATGCTCCGTGATTTCGAGCCACAGATTCGTGGCCGGAAAACCGCTCTCTTCGAGCGCCGAGGCCACGATATCGACGAACGACGCCGCTTCGAACTGGCGCGGCGAAACGTTGACGCTCACGATGCCGGGGCCGCCCGCATCGAGCCAGCGCCGGCCGAACCGGCACGCCTCCCGAAGTACCCAGGCACCGATCGAAACGATCAATCCCGTCTCTTCGGCGAGCTTGATGAAGGTATCGGGCATGACACGGCCGAGCTTCGGGTGATTCCAGCGAATCAACGCTTCGGCGCCGAAAATCTCCGAGGTCTTCACAACGATCTGCGGCTGATAGTGAAGTTCGAACTCGCCGTTCTCGAGCGCGTGATTGAGATTGGCTTCGAGCGCGAGCCGCGTGAAGCCGTCGCGCCGCTCCGAACCGGTATAAAACGCGATCTCGTCGCCGCTCGCCTTGGCCCTGTACATGGCCGCATCGGCGAGCCGCAGCAGTTGCGAGGGCTCGTGGGAATCGTCCGGATACATGCTGAGACCGACCGTGGCGCGCATGAAGACTTCGTTGTCGTCGGGCATGAAGCTCTCTTCGAGCGCTGCCAGCACGCGGCGCACGATCGTCTCGGCCATCGAGCGATCGTCGACATCGGCGACGAGCAGGAGAAACTCGTCGCTGCCCATGCGCGCGAGCATGTCCTGCGGGCGCATCGCGCGCTGCAAGCGCATCGCAATCTCGCGCACCAACAGGTCGCCGGCCGCGTGTCCGAGCGTGTCGTTGACGATCTTGAAACGATTGAGATCGAGGATGCCGAGCACGAGCCGTCTCTGCGTGCGCTGCGCAACCTCGATGGCATCGCCCAAACGCCGCTCGAACGCGCGCCGGTTGGGCAGCTCCGTCAACGGATCGCGTAACGCCATCTCTTCGAGTCTGCGGCGCGCGTCGTGCGCTTCCATCGCAATCGAGGCGACGTGCGCGGCCTCGTGCAGGAAACGCAGCTCCGCGGTCGCCGGCGCGCGAACTTCGGGCGAATAGAGCGCGAGCGTGCCGAGCACGACGTTTTGGCCGTTGCGAATCGGAGCCGACCAGCACGAGCGTAAGCCGGCGGAGAGCGCGAGCGTCCGGTAATCGGCCCACAACGGATCGTTCGCGATGTCGGCCACGACGATCGCCTCGCCGCGAAATGCCGCCGCCCCACACGAACCCTCGTTCGGTCCGATCGACGCAGCTTCGATAGCGTTCACGAACGCCGCGGGCAGGCCGGCGCCGGAAGCCGCATGGAACAAGCGATCGCCGCGCAATCGCGAGACCATCGCGATGGTGCCGGGCACACTGTACTCGAGGTTTTCCACGACGTGCTGCAGGATCTCATCGATCGGCGCCCCAGTCGCGGCGAGTTCGAGTATCTCGAAGCGGCGGCGCTCGATGCGCTTTGCACGATTGCTCTCTGCTAAGTCCTCGACGACATAGGCGGCAGCAACGGGGAGTCCCGCCGCATCGTAGATCGGCCGCGCCGAGAGGCTCACTTCGAGCAGCTTGCCGCTCTTGTGAAGACCCTGCGCGCGCATCCCGGTGACGATCTCGCCGCCTTCGATCACCCGCCTGCGAATGTGCTGCGCCTCCGCTTCGAATTCCGCCGGAACGAACGAACGCGGGCTTCCGATTACCTCGTCGCTCGTCCAACCGAAGATGCGCGCGGCGGCTGCGTTCCAGCTCGTGATCGTGCCGTCGATCCGCCCCGTGATAACCGCGTTCGGCGAGGTCTCGATCACGGCTGCGAGTTCGTTCTTCACGGCCCGCGTCTGCAGCGTCTCCAGACGCATCTCGAAGTGCGCCATCACGAACCCCGACATCTGGTCGAGCACTTCCATTTGCGTGGCGTCGAGCGCCCGCGGTCTGTGATCGAGCACGCAGACGGTTCCGATCTTCGCCCCGTCGGACGCGATGAGCGGGGCACCCGCGTAGAAGCGAATCTTGGACTCGCCGCGTACGAAGGCGTTGTCGCAAAAGCGCGGATCGAGCGCCGCATCCGGAACGACCGTCACGTCATCGCTACGTATGGCGAACTCGCAAAACGCGAGCGCGCGCTGCGTTTCGGTGATGTCGAGGCCGTAGCGGGACGTGAACCATTGCCGGTCCTCGTCGATCAGCGTGATGAGCGCGATCGGCACATCGAAGAGGCGCGCGACGAGGCGCGTGACGCGGTCGAACACCTCCTCGCCCGGGGTGTCGAGGATCGCAAACCGCCGCAGTGTTTCTAAACGCTGCCGCTCGGCAGGAACCTCATTCTGAGCGGACATCGAGCCGGATTTCCCTTTCGGTTCGTCTTGAGCCCGTTCGCGCACGACAGCATCTCCCGCTATTGTGACGCGGACAAGGCTGGGACGATGAGCCGTTCGCCGACTTTGAGCTTATCGGAAGCCGCCTCTCCGGAAGCAAGCTCGATCACGTATTTCCCGTGGCCCGAGCGGCGGGCAACCGCATCGTCGGGCGTGGTGCGGGTCGAGGCCGGCACCTCGGGCGCCACCGTGGTGATCGTGCCGTCGGGCGTGAGCCACACCATGTCGAGCGGCACGAGGGTGTTTTTCATCCAGAAATCCCACTGACGGTTCGTGCCGAAGACGAAAATCATCCCGTGTTGCGGCCGCAGCCGGGTGACGCACATCAGGCCTTGCTCGCGGTCCTCGTCGTCGCTTGCGACCGCAAGGCGCAGAGCGAGGCCTGGGGCGGACACTTCGACCAGCGAAAGCGGTGCCTGCGGACTCCCCGGCAGGGATCCGTCAAGAATTTCGCGCGGCAGGTTCGGGTTGGCGCAGGCGGCGACCACCGGGCTCGCGCTCGACGAATCGTCGCCCGCCTCGGCGGCCGTGCCGGCGCACGCCAAAGCCACCGCCGCGGAGAGGGCCGAAAGGAAGAGGACGGGCGCTAGGCGCGATCGGGTGGCGGGCATGCGCTACGGTATTTCAATATCGACGTGGCGGAACCCACGCAGCTCACGAAAACTCGAGCGCCTCCACGTCGTACCACGACCGGCCGCTTTTGAGGGTGACCTCGAGGGGGACCGAGAGCGTCATGGCCGATTCCATCTCGCGTTTCACCAAGGCCGCCACCGCCTCGACGCTCGCGGCATCGATCTCGAAAATCAACTCGTCGTGAATCTGCAGCAGCATCTGAGCCTCGGGTGCCTCTTTTGCGAGCGTGCGTTCGATCCGCACCATAGCGAGCTTCATGAGATCCGCCGCGCTCCCTTGCATCGGCGCGTTGGTCGCTTCGCGTTCGGCCGCGCCGCGCAGCGCATAGTTGCGCGAGCGCAAGTCGGGCATGTAGCGCCGCCGCCCTAAGATGGTCTCCACGTAGCCGTGCTCGCGTCCGAATTCGAGGTTCGCGTCGATCCAGGCGCGCACGCTCGGGAAACGCCCGAAATACGCCTCGGTCATCGCGCGCGCTTCGGCGCGTTCGATCTCGAGCCGCGCTGCGAGCCCAAAATCCGACATGCCGTACAGCAGCCCGAAGTTCACCGATTTCGCGATGCGGCGCTGGTTGTTCGTGACGAGATCTTCCCCCGCCACGGCGAAGATGCCGCGCGCCGTTACATCGTGAATGTCGTCGCCGCGCGCAAACGCCGCGCGCATCGCCTCGTCTCCGGAAAGGTGCGCCATGATGCGCAATTCAATCTGCGAGTAATCGGCGGCTAGCAGCACGCGCTCGGGTGACGGCGCGACGAACGCGCGGCGCACGAGGCGGCCAAGTTCCGAGCGAACGGGCACGTTTTGAAGGTTCGGATTGGTCGAAGATAAGCGACCGGTGGCTGTCGTCGTCTGGCTGAACGTGGTGCGCAGCCGGCCGCCTGGCCCCACGAGCTTCGGGATCACGTCGATGTAGGTGTTCTTGAGCTTGGTGACTTCGCGGAATTCGAGCACCTTGGCGACGATCTCGTGCTCGCGCGCGAGCGGCTGCAATACCTCGATCCCGGTGGCCCAGCCTGTCTTCGTGCGGCCGCCGTTCGGCAGCGCGAGACGTTCGAACAGCACCGCGCCCAGCTGCTGCGGCGACCCGATGTTGAACGTCTGGCCGGCGAGCGCGAAGATCTCGTCCTGCAGCCGCACGACCGCGTGGTCCACGTCGCGCGAAAGCTCGTCGAGCGCGCTTGCGTCGACGGCGATGCCGCGCGCTTCCATGCGCGCGAGCACATCGGCGAGCGGCAATTCGATATCGCGGTAAAGCGCGCTCTGCGCGCGATGTCCGAGACGATCGGCAAGCACGGGCGCCATGCGCAGCGTTGCGTCCGCGGAGGCGCAGGCGTCCGGCGGCAAGCGCTTCTCGAGGTATTCGCTGACCGCGTCGTCGGCATTGAGGTAACTGCGCGATGGATTGAGCAGGTGTGCCGCGATCATCGTATCCTCGCCGAGCGCCGCCGTGGCGGCGGGCTGGAAACCGCGCGAGCGCAAGAGCGTCTGCAGCCCCTTCCAATCGTGAACCGCGAGCGGGCGCCGGCCGTCGATCAGCGCGGCGAAAGCTGCCCCGACCGCGGGATCGGCGAACGCGCTCGTGTGGAAGGCGAAGCCCGATTCGGGAGCGAGCGAAACACCGATATCTTCTTCACCGCGAAACGCGACGGCCACGCGTTCCGCGACCGCTGCATCCGACAACATCGTCGCGAGCAAAGCGCAGTCGGACGCCTCGCTCGCGGGGACGAAGCTGCGATACGCGCCCGTGATGAAGTCCCCGCCATCGATCGGAAAAAGCATCGCGTCGTTGCTTGCGGCCGGTAACTTGGCGAGCAGCGACTTGAACTCGAGATCGCGATAGAGCACATACAGCTTGTCCGAAGACGGCGTCGCGTAGCGCGCCTCGTCCCACGGAATCGTGATGTCGAGGTCGCGCCGGATCACGGAGACGTCGCGGCAGCGGCGCGCCGTATCGCCGTGTTCGCGCACCAGCGCTTCGAGTTTCGGCGAACCCGCGAGCGACGGGTCGGCGAGGAGCGCGTCGAGCGAACCCGCGCTCTTGATGAGCTTCACGGCGGTCTTCTCGCCGACGCCGGGGATGCCGGGAAGATTGTCTGAGGGATCGCCCTTGAGCCCGCGGTAATCGGGCAGTTGCCGCGGCTCGAGTTCGAAGCGGGCGAGTACGGCGCCCGGATCGTAGCGTACGAGGCCGCCCATGCGCGTTCGCACGAGGACGGTCGTTCGTTCGTCGACGACTTGCAGGAGGTCGTTATCGCCCGTCACGACTTCGGTGACGGCGCCCTCACGCTCGGCTTGCGCCGCCAGCGTCGCGATCACGTCGTCCGCTTCTTCGCCCTCGACCTCGAGCATCGGAATGCCGTAGACGCCGAGGACCTGCCGCACGAGGCCGAACTGCGCGCGCAGATCGTCCGGCATCGCTTCGCGCTGCGCTTTATACGCCGCGAACATCGCGACGCGCGCCTGAGGTAAACCGGCATCGAAGCAGGCGACGACGTGCGTCGGCTTTTCGTCCGAGATCAACTTCGTGAGCGTGGTCGTGAAGACGTAGGCCGCTTCGATGCGCACGCCGCGCGTCGTCGTGAGCGGGCGGTCCTTCATGGCAAAGAAGGCCGCGTAGACGAGCCCGTAGGTGTCCAGGAGCATGAGCTTATTCAACGTTAAAGCTTGCCGAAGCGGCGCCGAGGTCGCCGTCGTCGGAGATTTTTAGGATCGACACGATGAAGTGGCCGCGCTCCTTGGGCACCGCGAGATCGAGCGTTTCTCCCGTGGAGCGGGCGACGCGCCAATACATCGTGCGCGGTGCGGCGACCCCGATCGTCGGCAATTCGGGCGGCGCCTTGCGCGGCCGCTCGGCTGCGAAGATGTCGCTCGCCTTGGAATTCGCCGGCGCCACGTACGCGTGCCACTCGGGATCGGAAGAGGCGGGCGCTTGCGCACTCGTCGCACCGACGCGCAGCACTTCGGCGGCGTCGTCGAACAAGGCGGGGCCGCTTTCGCGGCCGTCGGCGATGCGCACGGCGAGCGTCGCGCCCGTCTTGACGTCGCCATCGACGATCGTAACGTGCGCGATGTCGCCCTCTGCGTAGACCGGCTTGTCGAGCAGGATCGCGGTTTCGCGCGCGTGGCCCGGGCCGTCGACGTTCACGTCGGCGCT
>Ga0302326_10007718_pt1 | contig 23848 bp, 25 predicted proteins | sample Palsa_T0_3_FD_202264 | JGI IMG/M metagenome (GOLD analysis project Ga0302326, IMG submission 202264) | Peat permafrost microbial communities from Stordalen Mire near Abisko, Sweden - Palsa_T0_3 | ecosystem: Environmental > Terrestrial > Soil > Palsa > Peat permafrost | place: Sweden: Abisko... | reverse complement strand
CGTGGTGGCCCTTAAAGCATCCACGGGCGACTTTGTTTGGGGCTTTCAGGTGGTGCATCACGATCTGTGGGACTACGATGTCGCCTCCGAGCCCACGCTGATCGAGTTCCGCGGCAAGGCGGCCGTGGCGGTGACCACCAAGATCGGGAACGTCTTCGTGCTGGATCGCGAGACTGGCAAGCCGCTCTCGACCGTGGAGGAGCGCGCCGTGCCGAAGAGCGATATCCCCGGCGAGGATGCCGCTCCCAGCCAGCCCTTCCCGGAATGGAGCGCCATGGTTCCGCAGAAGCTGACGGCCGCGGATATGTGGGGATCGACTCCGGAGATGCGCAAGTGGTGCCAGGAAAAACTGGCGTCGTATCGCAACGACGGACTGTTTACGCCGCCCACGTTAGACGGCACAATAGCGTTTCCCGGCAACATGGGCGGCGTGAATTGGGGCGGCGCCGCGTGGGACCCGGTGCGCAACATTCTGATCGCGAACACCAACCGCGTGGCGGCGGTGGCCCAGTTGATTCCGCGCGCGGATCTGCCGGACGCCCGGCAGAAGATAGTCGAGATGCCGTGGCGCGGCGAGTTCGCGCCCCAGCGGGGGACGCCCTACGGGATGCATCGGGACTGGCTGGTGTCGCCGTTCGGCCAGCCGTGCAACGCGCCGCCGTGGGGCGCGATCGTGGCGTTCGATCTGAATACCGGCAAGCTGCGCTGGGAATCGCCCCTGGGCCGGATGATCGCGGGCTGGCCGCCGGGATCGATCGGCTTCGGTGGACCGATGGCTACCGCCGGCGGGCTCGTCTTCACCGCCGCGGCGCTCGATCCGCATCTGCATGCGTTCGACGCCGATACCGGCAAGGAAATATGGACCGAGGAATTGCCCGCCAGCGCGCAATCCACGCCTATGACGTATCGTTGGCAAGGCCGGCAGTACATCGCGATCTGCGCGGGCGGGCACGGAAAGATGAAAAGCAAGATGGGCGATTCCGTAGTAGCGTTCAGGTTGCAATGACTACGGCGTAACCGCTAACGGTGCACAATCCGTATCGACGTGGCCTTCACCACGGCGGTCACCTGCTGGCCTTCCCGCAACCGCATTTCTTCCTCCGATTGGCGCGTCACAATGGCCGTCAGCCGGAAGCCGCAATCGAGCGTAACGCGCGCCAGCGGCCCTTCGGGAATCACGGAGACAATCCGCGCCGGAAGGTGATTGCGGGCGCTGGTCGAGCTGCCCGCCGGGTCGCGCTCGATGGTCACGCTCTCCGCCCGAATGCAGGCGAACACGTCCGTACTCGTGCCGACGGTATCCACGGCCACCAGCCGCGCGCCCGCGATCTCCACGGTTACCAAGCCCGCGCTCCGCGAGACAACCCGCGCTGGACAGATCGTTTCGACGCCCACCGCGGCGGCGACATCCGCATCCGCCGGAGAATCGAAGACGCTTTCGACGGCGCCCGCCTGGCGCAGCCTGCCATCGATCATGATGGCGATGGAATCGCCCAGCGCCAGCGCTTCGATGCGGTCGTGCGTCACCACGATGGCGGGTATCTCCGCGCGCGCCAGCAGTTGCCGCAGATCGGCGCGCATGCGCAACTGCGTGGGTGCATCGAGCGCCGAGAGTGGCTCGTCCAGCAGCAGCACGCGGGGTTCCGCCGCCAGCGCGCGGGCCAGCGCCACGCGCTGCAGTTGGCCGCCGGAGAGCTGGCGCGGATAACGCTCCGCCAGTTCGGCAAGGTCGAATCTAGCCAGCAGATCTTGCACGTTTGACGCAGCGCCGCGCGCGCCATAGGCCACATTGCCGCGCACCGTGAGATGCGGAAAGATGGCGTAATCCTGCGACAGGTATCCCACGCGGCGCTTCTGCGGCGGCAGGTCTATCCGTTTAGTCCCCGCGCCCACGTACCAGACCTCTTCGTCGCACCGGATGGATCCCGCGTCGGGCGTATCCAGTCCCGCGATCAAGCGCAGCACCGTTGTTTTGCCCGCGCCGGATGGTCCGAACAGGACCGTCACCGAATGCGTGTCCAGCGGCAGTTGCAGCACGGCGGAGATCTGCGGTCCGCCTGGGTGCCGCTTGCGTACGTTGACGCTCAGCTTATTGTCCATACGGGGGCCAGACGGCCCAGACCTTCCGCCGCAATCCGTAGGTCACCGCCAGAACCAGAAAAGAAACGCCCAACAGCAGCAGCGAGGTGTGCAGCGCGGCGGCATAGTTGAGCGCCTGCACGTCGTCGTAAATCGAGATGGACACGGTGCGCGTGATACCCGCCAGATTGCCTCCGACCATCAACACGACTCCGAATTCGCCCAGCGTGTGCGCGAAGCTGAGAATCATGCCGGTGACGATGCTGGGAATCGCCAGCGGCACGATCACGCGGAAGAAAGTCGCCGCGCGCGAAACGCCCAGGCACCAGGAAGCTTCGATCAGCTTGCGGTCCACCGCGGCGAATCCGGATGCGAACGGCTGCACGGCGAACGGCAGGCTATACAGCACGGACGCCAGCAGCAGGCCTTGAAATGAGAAGGGCAGCATGCCGCCGGTGAGCGCCGCATACAAGCGCCCCGCCGGGCTGTGCGGGCCAATGGCCAGCAGGATATAGAATCCCAAGACAGTGGGCGGCAGCACCAGCGGCAGCGCCACCACCGCCTCCACCAGGAACTTCCAGCGGCGCGGCGAGAAGGTCAGCCAATACGCGGCGGGCAACCCGATGGTCAGCAGGATGAGCGTGGTCCAGAGGGAAAGCCGCAGGCTTAGCCAGAGGGCTTGCCAATCCATTTAGTCTCCCGAGAATCCATAACGCTTCAGAATAGCGCGGCCGTCGGGCGAGAGCAGGAACGCGCGGAAGGCCTGCGCGGCTTCCGGATTCTTGGTCCACTTCATGATCGCGCCGCCCTGCTGGATGCGCGGGTACGCATCGCGCGGGACTTCCCAATAATGGCCCTGGCCGGTGGCGCCCGGTGCGATCGCCAGCGACAGCGCCACGATGCCGACTTCGGCCGCGCCGCTTTGCGCCATTTGGAAAGTCTGCGAGATGTTCTCGCCCATCACCAGCTTGTCCTTCACCGCGTCGTAAAGCCCGAGCGAATGCAGAGCCGCATCGGCCGCGCGTCCGTACGGCGCGTGCGCGGGATTGGCGATGGCGATGTGCCGCACGGCTGGTTGCCGTAGCGCGTCCATGCCCAGGCGCTCGACATCCACACCCGACGCGTTGGCGGACCAAAGCACGATACGGCCATCTGCGTAGGTGAAGTCGCTGCCGGGCAGCGTGAGGCCCTGCTCCGATAGCTTCCGCGGGTACTGCACATCCGCGGACAAGTATAGGTCGAACGGGGCGTGGTTCACCAACTGGGCGTAGAACATTCCGGAGGAGCCGTAGGTTGGCTCGATGCGCACTCCGGCGTGCTGCTGGCCGAAGGCCTTCGCCACATCCGGCAGCGCGTGTTGCAGGTCGGCCGCCGCGGCGATGCGCAATGGGGCCGGCGGGGTGCTGGTGCACGCGGCGCTCAGCAGGGCCACAATGGCAAGGCGTATCTGTTTAAATGACACTGACCTTATAAATACCATGTGACGGCATCGGTATCGTGACAATCGGTGCAGGTTGTGGGAAAATCAAGGAAGTCCCGATGCGGTGAGGTGCGAGAGCGGTTGAATCGGGCGGTCTCGAAAACCGTTGAACCTTTGCGGGTTCCGTGGGTTCGAATCCCACCCTCACCGCCACTCATTCTAAAGCACTTCTCAACGAATCCCCAAAATCTGGTGCGAAATGGGCCAAACCTAAAATTGGCATCCTTTCCTGCTATCGTCGCCACCGGCAGAACCGCCACGCAAGCCGTTCCAGCGAATATGGTGGCAGCGGAGGCGCCAGCCTGGAGGGGTCTAGCTGCGTGAACTGCGGCTCCAACTTTGCAGGATCGACGGTGCGGGCGGTGGGCGCATTTGGCAACAGCGGCGAGCAAAGCTTGGTGTGGCAGAACGCCGGCACCAATGCCGTGACTGTTTACTACTACGGATATGGCGGCGCCATTTTCCAAGGCTTGAATGTGTTGAATAGCGGCGCGGGGACCGCAGGCTGGCATGTAGCCGGGACCGGGGATTTCGATGGCAACGGTGTGCCTGACCTGGTGTGGCAGAACACCGCCACCGGGCAGGTTAACGTGAATTACTACGGCGGTACCGGGGGCGCCACGCTGACTGGTTATGCCGTGCTGAATACCGGGGCCGGGACCGCGGGTTGGAGCGTGGCGGCAGTAGCGGACATGAACGGTGACGGGTGCCGGACTTGATCTGGCAAAACACCAGCACCGGCCAGGTCAATGTCAATTATTACGGCGGGGCCGGAGGAGCGACACTTACCGGCTGGGCGGTTTTGAACAGCGGAGCGGGGACGGCGGGCTGGCGGGTGGTAGCTGCCGCCGATTTCGACGGCAACGGGACGCCCGATCTGATTTGGCAGAATACCGCTACCGGACAGGTGAATGTCAACTATTATACTGGCGCCAAGTTGACTGGTTATGCCGTACTGAACACCGGTGCGGGGACGGCGGGCTGGAGCGTGGTGGGAGCGGCCGACTTCGACGGCAACGGTGTGCCGGACCTGGTTTGGCAGAATCGGAGTGGCGGGCAAGTGACGGTCAATTACTACGGCGGAGCGCGGGGCGCGATACGGCTGGGCTGGAACTATTTGAATAGCTCCGGCAACCTGGGATGGCGAGTCATTGTGCCGCGAGCCAGGTAATCGCGCCTCTCGCGCGAATATTCGGCCGACGAAGCTTCGGCGCAGCGGCGGGTAAGTTGTAGACTTAGTCGAAGCGCATCCCATGGAAGCCAGCCCCTCGACCGCGCACTTATTCATGATCAAGCCAGCCGGCAGTTGCCTTCTGCGGCCTGAGCATCTGCGCTTGGCACGCCGGCCCTGATACAATCTTCCTCGATGCGACTTCCGGCTTTCATTCCGGCGCTGGCCTGCGCCGCCGTTATGGCCGCCGCGCCGCTCGACAAGACGGATGTCGAATACGCCCGCCCGGACGGCAAGCCCCTGCTGCTCGATCTGCACGTCCCGGACGGACTAGGGCCGTTCGCCGCCGCCATTCTGATCCACGGCGGCGGGTTCGACGAGGGCAGCAAGAGCACTAATGTCCGGCCGCTGTTCGAGCCGCTGAGCGATGCCGGCTTCGCCTGGTTCAGCATCGATTACCGGCTGGCGCCCGCGGTGCATTTTCCCGAAGCGATGGAAGACGTGAACAGCGCCATCCGCTGGGTGAAGGCGCATGCCGCGGAGTACCGCGTGGACGTGGCGCGGATCGCGATCATCGGCGAATCGGCCGGCGGCTTCTTCGTGAACTATGCCGGCACGCATGAGACGCCGGCCACCAAAGTAGCGGCCGTGGTGGATTTCTACGGACCGTCGGATTACGGCAAGCTGGCGCTGGCGCGGCGCGCGCATCCCGAACTCTTCAACATGGACACCATTAACCGTCACGCGGCGCACGGCGGCGGCATTCATTTCTTGACGATGCCGGCTACCTGGCGGTGATCATGAAGATAGTGCCAGTATACGGCGGCGGGGAGAAGATAGAGCCGGTCGTGCCGAAGATGGTTCCGTCCTTGTCAACCGCGATATTTCCGGAGGGGACCTGACCGTCGGTCCACTCGCGCAGGTAGGTCGTGGTCCACGCCTCGCCGGGAGCGGAGGGCGGCTCGATTTCGAATATGGCGCCGCCCTCGGGCGTGGCGATTCCGCCGTACAGGTTGCCGCCTTGGAGGACCAGCGGGACGATGGGATGGACCTGCTCGCCGAAGTTCTTCAGGACGGTGAAACTCCATTCGCCCCCGCTGGAAGCCGGCGGTTTCAACTCGTATACCGCGCCATCCCCCTCGATCCCCGAGACCAAGCTTGTGCCGTAGGTCGTACCGTAGATCGTGCCGCCGCTAGCGAGGACCATCGAGTTGGGGTTATCCGGCCCGCGGTAGGTGCTGTGCTCGCCAAAGCTGTAGAGCTGCTGGTAGGCCCAAGAGCCGCCGGGGCTCGCCGGCGGCCTCGCCTGGAAGACGTTGCCGTAGCCTGCCTGCCCCCCGAACTGGCCCGCGCCGTACAACGATCCATCCGGTCCGGCGATAGGGCCCGTGGGTGCCAGCGTCCCGGGAGGACTCCATAACTGCGCCGCAGTCCAGGGCAAGGCCGGCACCACCGGGGGCAGCAACTGCAGCAGCGTGTCCCAACTGTCAAAAACATAGAACGAACCCTCCGGCCCATCGACCAGTCCGCTTGTGGGGAAACCCGGCACGGTGAAGGTGAAGCTGTAAACTACGCTTTCGGTCCACGCGCCACCAGGCGATGCCGGCGGCTGCAACTCATAAAGAGCCCCGGCGTCGTTTGTCCCACCCCAAGCTGTGCCGTAGACCGCTCCGCCCGCGCCGCCGTGCAGGCCGACCCCGGGGTCGCAGGCGTCCCCGCCGCCCGCGAACGTGTACAAGGGCGCGACCGTCCACGACGTGCCGCCGCCGGCCGGGGGCTGGAGCTCGTAGACCGAACCGCAGGTCCCAGTCGCCAGCGTGCCGTAGACGGTTCCTCGGATCAGAAAGACTCCGTTGGGGTAGCCGCCGGTGGTGCTGTAGATGGTGGTGAAGTGAGTGCCCGCACCCGCTGCATGCGAGAGCGTTGCGCCGAGAGCGGCCAGGGCAAGTTCGTTCATAAAGCGTTTCATTGGATAAACCATTTATGGCAGAACTCCCGTGTCTTCGATGGAGAACTGCTGGCATTGCACTGGATTCGAGCAATCGTACGAGTCGAGCAAATGGCGGACGACGACTATACCCGTGTTGGACATGGGGTCGTAGGTGCAGCCCGCGGTTCCCCACTGCTCCCAGGCACCCTGGGTGGAGGGGGAGCCGTCCATGTCGTTAACGGTGGCCAATGGGTACAGGCCGCTGGCCGCCGCGACCGCGGCGAACGGGTTCGTGGTACTCAGCAAGCTAAAGTTGACGGCCACGCATCCATACTGCATCGGTGTGCCGCTGTGCGTGCCATCAACGACGTACTGCGGCGTGACTACGGCAACCACAGTGCTATCGGCGCGCACGGCCCAGTCGAGCTCGGTCAGGGAATTTATGGGCTGGTTGCCTGCGGGAGTGATCGAGGCCGTCGGAAGGTTGGAGGGCGTCCAAGGCCCGGAGTAATAGTCCCAACTCCAGCCCCCCAGGGCTGGGCCCTGCGACGTGGCGCTGAAGCCTTGGCTCCAGAAGATGTAGTAGCTCCCGATGCCTTGGTAGGTCAAGCAGGAGGCGGCCATCCACAGGGCGGGCTGCGCCGTCCCGCCCTGCGACACGCTGCTGGGCGGCTGGGGGGCGACCATGACCGCCGGCTCGCCCCAGCTATCGCACGGGGGGCTGGAGCCATCGCTGCCCTGCGAGGCGAGCGCGGTCAAGGTCGCGAAGGAGACCGGCGCGTTCGTGGACAGTGGCAAGCTGCACGATCCCGGGATGCAGGAGGGAAACGTGGCGCCGCACGGGTCGGACGACGAACCCATGAGGGGCCCGCTGCCCATCGCCCACCCGAGGTTGGAGGGACTGGTTGCCGCCATGCTTAAGACGAGGCAGCCTTTTGCGAGCGTCGACTCGACTATCGGATTCCCGACCGGCACGTAGTACATCAGGTGCGCGGCGAACCAGGTCTCTGTACCGAAAACCGTCGTATCGGGCCAGAAGTTGGGGACTTCATGGGAGGAAAAGCAGGTGCCGCCAAGACTGCAGGTCGAGGTGCACGTGGTAGGTGTTGGGCTGGTTCCCACCGAGCCCGAGGCGCAGTACGGCTCGCTGGGCCATATGGGCGTAGGGGAAGTGCAGTCGTCGCCGGCGGTACACCAGACGCCCCAGTTCTGGCCGCCCTCGCCATCGTAGGGTGGCGCGCTCTCGCTGGACGCCAAGTGGGTTTCTACGGCCGGCGTATTGGCGCAGTACTGGGTGTTGGTGACGTGATTCGTGGCCCACAACAATGGGTACGAGTACAGCATCCACAGGTTCGGGCCGTCAGTGGGGACGGCCGGATCGGCGCGCATGCTTGGATCCGCGTAGCCGGTGAAGTAGACGCTCTGCGATCCCCCACAGATAGTCGTCGGCGCGACCGTGTTGCTCGGGGGATCGCCCGGGATGTCATAGTCGGAGTCGACCGCGTCCGCCAGCGGCGTGCAGGCTCCGGTTCCGCCGGGCGGGTAGCACGTCAGGGACAGGTTCGTGGTGGTCGGGTCGAAGAGACTTAGGGCCGCGGCGACCGTGGAAGTGGTAACTGCCGGGGTGGTGGCGAACTGGTTTCCGGCTTCGTCCGTGGCGATGATGCTGGCGGAGGGGTAGTTGGTCACGTCACCTGCGGTCTGGGCGGACCACAGCAGCAGGTTGGTTGGCCAGGCGTCGTTCGGGCTGGAGGGAAGGGTGGTGCAGGAGCTAGGCGTGCTGGGCGTCTGGCAGTACGCCGCTTCTATCGGCCCGGGCGGTGTGCCCAGCGCCAGCAAGGGCTCTCCCTCCGGCGCGGTGGCCGCCGACCCGGTGATCCATTGGCCCACCGTAGCGTTAATGAATTCAGCCTGCGCCAACTGGTCGGCGCTATCGGGATTCAAAATGCCGGCGGGCGAGTTCAAGGTAGCCGTCGGGAGGGTCTCGTTAAGCGCGATGCTGGCGCTGCCGATCGGGCTGCGGCCCGGCTGTCCGACGATCCGGTACTGCGAATAGACGGTGTACGTGGTGTTTCCGTCGTCTACGTCGATCTTGTACTTTTTCGGGTTATGGTTCTTGAACTTGCAATCCACCTCTGTATTACCGTGGATCAGCTTTTGGCCCATGCAGTACTCGCAGTGATTTTGCTTGGGCAGGACGACGTGTTCCAGTCGTAGTCGTAGACCACGATGTGCGGGTCGCAGGTGAGGCCCGACTGGGCGCCAGGGCAGAGGCTCGGGTCCGCCTCGAGACTAAAGGTCGGCGTTGGCAGCGGTTGGGCGGTGGCTGCCGAGCAGAGGGTGACGAGGAAAGCCGCAGCCACGACGATCGGACCACGGCGGAAATGTTTTCCGGATGTGGACTTCAGCATGTGCTCCTCCTCCGAAGATTCTTCGGTCACGGCTCCCAAGGACGGAAAACGCAAGATCTGGCGCGCCGAGGGATCGCCAGATGCCTGGCATTGAGCATCCGCGCAGTGTACTGCCCGAGCGACGGGATAATCAACGCCACGGTAAGCAGCGAAAATCTCGTGAGCATCCTTCTCCTCCTCGCGAGCCGCGGTTCGGCCCGCGTTTCATTGGATTTTGCGCCGAATTGCTCAGGAAGTCAAGCGGTTTTTCGTAACGTTCACATTTTACGGTACTACCCATTGGATTATAAGGACTTCTACCCAAGCGAGCTTGGGAATCCGCCGCCCAGCATGTAATTGCAAATCACCAGCGCGGAATAATCGGCGTCCTTGTCACTCAACGGCAGCAGCTCTGCGGCTGGCAGTCCGGCACTGATACAATCTTCTCGATGCAACACTCTTCCTTCATTCTCGCGCTTGCTTGTGCCGCCACGCTGGCCGCCGCGCCGATCGACAAGAAAGACGTCGAATACGCCCGCCCGGACGGCAAGCCGTTACTGCTCGACCTGCACGTGCCGGACGGACCGGGGCCGTTCGCCGCCGCCATTCTGATCCACGGCGGCGGGTTCGACGAGGGCAGCAAGAGCACTAATGTCCGGCCGCTGTTCGAGCCGCTGAGCGATGCCGGCTTCGCCTGGTTCAGCATCGATTACCGGCTGGCGCCCGCGGTCCATTTTCCGGAAGCGATGGAAGACGTCAACAGCGCCATCCGCTGGGTGAAAGCGCATGCTGTGGAATACCGCGTGGACGTCTCCCGCATCGCGATTCGTCGGCGAATCCGCCGGCGGCTTCTTCGTGAACTACGCCGCCACGCATGAGACGCCGGCCACCAAAGTTGCCGCCGTGGTGGATTTCTATGGACCGTCCGATTACGGAAAGCTGGCGCTCGCGCGGCGCGAGCATCCCGAGCGGTTCAACACGGCCGCCATCAATCGTCACGCAGCCCACGGCGGCGGAATTCATTTCTTCGGCGTGGATCAGCTTGACGGCGCCGGCCTGGCGAAGCTGCGCGCGCTTGCGCCCATCGCCGCGGTGCACAAAGGCATGCCGCCGTTCCTGGTGATACACGGCACCAAGGACGATCAGGTAAGCTTCGAGCAATCCACCGTGTTTTGCGACGCCATCCAGCAAGTGGGCACCTGCGAGTTGATTACCATCGAAGGCGGCGGACACGGCATGGGAGGCTGGCGCGCGCCGGAGATGCAGCACTGGAAACCGGAGATGCTTGGCTGGCTCAAGAAGACCCTGCACGCGAAGTGAGAGCTTGGGGGGCCGACTTTAATCCGCGCGGGACTTCAGTCCCGCCATCTGCACCATCACTACCATGCTCTTCTTGACGCCGCCGTAACTCGCCGTAATAGTCACACGTTCGGACTGCTTAACCGTACCGGTGGGGATGGATAACCTCCAGACCTTCTTGCCCGCGGGGACGCGTACCGCGGAGACTGGGACGGCGGAGGGGTCCGTGCTGGTCATCGTGACGACGGCTCCGCGCATGGGCGTCGCGTCGCTGAATGATAGCGCTGCCTGAATGGAGTCGCCGCCAGGCCAGGTTGCGGAAAGAAGGTCGAATCCCGATAGGCGCGTAACAGTCAGATCGCCGTATCCCTCCCGCATCAGGCAAAGACCCATTGTCAGGGTAAGGACTGACATCGCTTGGTCGAGTTTCTGCATGCGCGTCCTCATCCATTAGCCAGGTTGGCGGAACGCGTAGTTCCCCAAAATGAACTGGTCCGCGAACCAGTTCATTACCTCGCGGCTGTTCATATACATATCGAGTTGGCTGGAACAGGCCAGCAGGCGTCCCAGCAGATCGAGACGCTCCGCGGTCTGATCGGCCGGCGCCTTGCGGAACCACGCGTTCACTAGGTCGCCGCGGCGGTCCGCGCCGAATCCGTAGTGCACCAGGCATTTCTCCAGGAAGCAGGCACGCAGGCTGCGGCGGCCGTGGGCCGCGCCGCCGCCCTCGAATCGGAACGAGATGTAATTCTCGGCCGGAGTATCGGAGAGGCAGGCATCCACCAAGCTGTAGTGATATGCCAGGCGGGAATTCAGGTTCATGTATTCGTCGGCCACCAGCAGATGACTCTCCTGGCCCAGGGGACGCCCGATACCGCCGCGCGGCGTAAAAGTCGCCGCCAGGATGGACGCCATATCGCTAATGCTCGCGGGCATATGTCGCGTCCAGGTCACTTCCGGATGACTGATGCCCTGCCACAACGCTTGAAACGGCCGGGACACGATCTGGGAGGGTGTAACCGACCGTTTCTTCGGGTCGGCCAGCGCCAGGCCGCCGCCCAAGTCGATCACCGAAAGATGCAATGGCAGCGGCGTCTCCAGTTTTCTGAATGCCTGGGCGCCGCCGCGCTCCAGCTCCCGATCGTTGACCGCAAACATGGTCTCGATCGCTTTTTCGTGGCAGTACCGCAGTACATCGTGGCCGGATTTGCAGCCCGAAGGGCGGAAGTTGTCGGCCGCGGGATCCTGCAGGTTGAGCGTCAGCAAGCGGGTGCCGATGGGATCTCCCGCCCGCACGCGGTAACGTTCGACGATAGAGTGTTCCTTACGGCTGGGCGGCCACAGGATTCCGGGATAAACGCGGGCCTGCACCGCATCCAAGCTCACGGCCTCACCACTGGCCAGGCGCTCGAATGCGCCGGCCATTTGGAATACGGACGGGATTTGAAACTCCCGCAGAAGCGTGGCGGCGTGGCCGGCCACATTGCCCCATTCGGCCACCAGTCCGGCGATGCGGGGAAGTATCCCGACGATCTCGGGCGACGGCTTGCGGATGAAAACCACCGCGCCCGCCGGAGCTTCGCCGACGTTCTGAATCTCCTCGACCAGAAACGCGTTGCCGGAGGTTCGGCCGGGGTACACGGTGCGGCCGCCGAATACCTTGGGCTCAATCTTTGGAAGCGAACGCGGCTTGACGCGCCCGGCGTCGGCATTCGCCAGGGGGCGCGACTGCACGATCCACAGCGCGCCATCCCGGTCGAGCACCCATTCGATATCCTGCGGCGCACGGAAGTGCTGTTCGATCTGCACGCCCCAATCGGCGAGGGTGTGCAGGTAGACATCAGGCAGGCTGGGCTGTTGCTGCGCCTCGGCGAGTACGGGTGCCGTGGCGATGCCGCCGCCCGCTTGCAATATAATCTCTTCTTCTTTCTTGACGAGGTTGCGCTCCACCACGGCGTGCGGCGAGGAGCGCGTTACCACGAACAGGTCGGCGGGGTTGCGGCCGCTGGCGATGCCCAGCCCCAAGCCGCGCGTCGCGGTAATCCAGAGGGTCTTGCTTTTCGGATTGGCGGGGTCGCGCGTATACATGATGCCGGCCGCGCGCGCCGGAATCATTCTAATGAACAACGCGGCCATGGGCGTATCCACCGCCAGCAGCCCGGAGGAGAGGCGGTAGAATAATGCGCGCTCGTTGAATCGGGCCGCGATCACTTGCCGGTAGGCCGCAACCGCTTCCGCGGCCGGCACGTTTAAGAGGCTGAGGAACTGGCCTGCATAAGATCGCGCGTTTCCTTCGCCGCGGGCGCTGGAGCGCACCGCCAGAGTGCCGCCCTGCCGCAGCAAGGTCGCCGCGCCATCGGCGATCGCGGCTTCCACGGCCTGCGGCAACGCGCAATCCATGGTGCTTTGCCTCAGTGATGCGGACACTCGCCGGAGAGCGCCCGGATCGTTCAAATCCAAATTGTGAGTGGCGTCGCGGACCTTTTCCCAAAGTGGAATCCCGCAGTATTGCCAATACGCTTCGGTAGTCAGCACGAAGCCATCGGGAACCGGCAGGCCCAGCCGGTTGCGGACCTCGCCGAGCACGGCGGCCTTGCTGCCCGCTTTGGTTTCCGAATCGGCGTCGATCTCCGAAAGCGGCGCGAAAAGCGCCGGCGCCGCGCGCTCCTCCAAACCGGAGGCATAGCGTTCGATTTCGTTTTGCTGCGCCTCGACGGCCGCGGCCAGCATGCGCTGCGAAAAACCGGTGAGACGCTCCAGGGATGCCACCACGCCGCCAATCTTGCCGAAGATCGCACCGATGCGGCCGCCCAATACTTCCGGGCGCGGCGGCACGTATTGCAAGTCGTCCTGCAGGCCGGCCATCAACTCCAGGGACTCGTTATTCAGTGCCAGCAGTTCGCGGAAGCTGGCATACTTCGCGCGGACCCGTTCGGCGGCCGGGTAAGGGGTCTCCTGCTGACTGTTGGCGCGCCGGAATAGCGACATAGGTTCGACCGGCCTATCCGGTGGCCTTCGAGAGATCCGTCTTCGTCACATTCATGAACCGGAGGGCCTGCGCCGGGTCTTTGTAGTAATAGCGAACCACATCGCCGGCCTGCCACGTGCCGGCGGGCATCTTGAGCAAGTCGTCGGAGGCGGCGAACGTAATTACCGCCCGATCCTTGGCGGCGTAAAAGGTGATGGTTTTCTTGGCGCGGTCTACCACCGGCGGCCCGGGGCTCTTCAAAACATCGTGCCGCTCCGCCACTGGCGTGTATTGGATGGTCCGCAACGCTTGGGTGGCGCGATCGTAGATTACGATGCGCCGGTTCTTGGAGTCTATCAGCATCAAGCCGCCGGCCGCCGGCGCCTGACCCATTTCGTTCGGATCCGTGGGCGCCGCGACCGTCACGGCCGGCAATAATCCGGGTTCCGGAATCAAAGTCACCTGCCGCGTTTGCCGGTCGTAAGCGATCACTCGGCCCTGCTCGACCTTGCCCAGAGGCCCGCAGCCTGTCAGGAACATCGCGGCGGCCATGCCGCCCAGGAGAGTTTTACGCAACCATCACCGCCTCTCTCTTCAGCGCCAGTTCTTCCCGTACGCCCATCACGAACTTGAACACGATAAACAGGGAAAGCAGCGACACCAACCCGAGAATCAGAATGGTCGCGGAAAGGTCCAGCACCGACTTGAGGCTGGGCTGCGTGGCCGCGATAATCTTCATCAGAATGGATATGTCGCAACCGATGACCGCCCATCCGAAAAAGACGCGGATTCCGTAGCCCTTGACGTACTTGGTGGCCACCGCGCCGATCTGCGCGCCCACCGCGGCCCCGATCAACATGATGAACGCGGCCCACAATTCCACGCGCCCCTTGTAGCTGTAAGTCCCCGCGCCATACAAGCCGGAAACGGCAATTTCGAAGAGATCCGTGCCCACCGCGATGTGCGTGGGGACACCGATCAGATAGATCAGCGAGGGCATGCGGATCAATCCGCCGCCGATGCCCAGCACGCCGGCCAGCCATCCTGTAAAGAAAGCTACCCCCACAGGCAGCCACACGGAGCAACGGACCCCGGCCTTGGGAAAGTTGACCACGGGTGGAATCTTGATCCGCTGCAGCGTCTTGTACCACTCGATGCCCGTTGCCAGAGGGTCCACCGGCCGCCCGGCGGCCCGCGCGGCGCGATCCTTGTTGCGCCGCTTCAGGACGTCGGTGAACACCAGCCAGGCGATTCCGGTGAGCAGCACCAGATAGCCGCAGCGAACATAAAGATCGATTTTTCCGATGCGCTCCAGCCACATGATGTTGCGCGCGCCGATCTCCAGTCCGCCGACAGTGCCGAAGACCATGATCAGCGAAAGCTTGTAATCCACGTTTCCGAACTTGGCGTGCCGCATCGTGGAGATTAGGGATTTTCCGGCCATTTGGGTGATATCGGTCCCGATCGCGAAGGCCATCGGCAGACCGAGAACGTTCAGCGCGGGCGTCACCATCCAGGCGCCTCCCATGCCAAAGAAGCCTCCGATAATCCCGACGCCGAGGCCCAGGATCACCAATCCGGGCCACCAGACGTGAACTCCGGCTATGGGCAGAAATACGTAGAGCCAATTCATCAGTTCTCCTCCAGCGCCCTGGACTTCAGATCAATGCCGATTTGGCGCATGAGCAGGTCTGCCAAGCTGCCCAGGATTATGCCCCCTAGGGGGATGGTCACAATCGTTAGCAGCGCGAAATAAAAGTGGCTCTCGTTGTAGACATTCACCCACCAGGCCGTGAGGCCGGTCAGATGGCGGCTGTCCGCAACGATAACCATAGTATTGGCCGTCTCCTCCGCCTGCAGATGCGGAGGAAGCAGCAGGCAAACCAGGCCAATGCACCGCGACATGCGGCGGACGGCTCGAAATATTTTCGGCATCATGTAGGTATAGAAGATAGAATTACTTAACTGATAGCCGTTGTCAACCGGTCTTCCCCCTGACTCCATCGAATTTGTTCTAGTACCGGTTGCGCAGGCAACTCGACGTGTTGCTGTTAACCATTTCATAAATAAACACTTAGCTGGACTTGCCACAACGCTGTGCGGTGTGCTGTACTTGATGCCATGAAGCCAGTTTTATGGGCCATCCTGCTGGCTGCGCCCTTGGCCGCCCAGGTGCGCATCGCGCAACACGGCATCGAATACATCTCGGTCGAGATCAAAGGCAAGCCCTTTACACAACTCTTTATCGGACCGGAGACCAACAAACCTTATCTGCACCCATTGCGCTCGGCCAGCGGCAAAATCGTGACGCGCGGTTACCCCATGGAAGAGGATATACCGGGCGAATCGCGCGACCATCCTCACCATCGCGGCCTGTGGTTCTCCCATGGCGACGTGAACGGGTTTGACTTCTGGGGCAACGAAGGGCGCGGCCCCAAGTTCGGGCGCATCGTGCTCGCCAAGATCGACGGCCTGTCGGACGGCAAGGATTCAGGCGCGATTGACGCCACGTTCGACTGGCGCGACCCCGCCGGCACGGTCCTGCTGGCTGAGGTGCGCCACATGGTCTTCTACAGCCAGCCGAAGACCCGCACTATCGACTTCGACATCACCTTGACGGCCCGCGAAAAGGTGACGTTCGGCGACACGAAGGAAGGCACCTTCGCCCTGCGCCTGGCATCCGCCCTGGAGGAACCTCACAGCGGCGCGCCAGCCCAGCCGCCGCGCACCGGCCGCATGGTGGACTCTCAGGGACGCGAAGGCGAAAAGCAGGTATGGGGCAAGCGTGCCGATTGGGTGGACTATTATGGCGTGCTCGACGGGGAAGCGCTGGGCGTCGCGATATTCGACCATCCGGCGAACCCCAGGCACCCAACTTATTGGCATGCCCGCAGTTACGGCCTCTTCGCGGCGAATGTTTTCGGCCTGCACGATTTCGAGAACGACAAAGGCAAAAACGGCAGCCTCACCCTGGCGCCCGGAGAAACCTTGCGCTTCCGCTATCGGCTGGCGATTCACTCGGGCGATGTGCATACCGCGCACGTTGCCCGACTCTACCAGGACTACGCCGGCGAACGATAAACTGGGCTGGGTCAGCTTGCTTGTGGGGCAGAATTGCCCGTCCCCCGCACGAAGGGCGCGAGATTGCTCCCGCGCCCTCAGATAAGTCAAGCCGCCATTAATCCGCCGTTAGGCGGCGCGGAGTAGTTCGTCGAGCGATTCGGCAGACGCAAACTCGCTCCGATCCGCGGCCTCCTGGCAACGGATGCAGAAGGCAGCCCACGGCAAGGCTTCCAGGCGCTTGGGCTTGATGTCCTCCTCGCAGTGCATGCAAACACCAAAACTGCCGTCGTTTATGCGGGATAAGGCACCCCGTACGTTACGCAGCAAGCTGGCCTCACGGTCCAGGGTGCGTATCGCAAGTTCCCTCTCTCCAGCAAGTTGCACTTCATCCAGGGCATCCGGGGTCTTCTCTATCAGGATCTCGTCGCGATTCCGCTGCCCGCCCGAAAGTTCGGCTTGCTTGGCCAACAGGATCGCCTTGTATTTTTCGAGCTCGGTTCTGTTCATGTTTCTCTCCTATCTTTTTTCGTTCTATCTTGCCGGGTGCGTGTGCCCGACAGCAAATAGACGAAATTTCAGTCCAAAAGTTTCAAAGAATCTCAGCCTCTTCGGCTCAAGTCGGGGCATCCCGTTTCAGAATGCCCCCCACACGGGAAACCACTGTAGCAATTCCCGTGCCAATTTGCAAAGTCATTTGTATAGGCTCAAGTACTATACCGAAAGTTACATTCAAGCGGCAAACAGCCGAGCCGCCAGCCGCCTCAAGCCGCACAACCCGTACATTAGTGTCGAATCGCGCCACTTTCTCACGACGGCTGTGAGAAAGATCGGTTACGCTCGCCGGGGAAAGACCGGTTCCAGGACGAGTGCCTAATATCTGCACACTACCAAGCGCAAGTTCCGTCATCTCCGACGAAGTTCTGGCGCTTGTGAAGGCCCCCGGCCAGGATCACCCCTCCTCGTATTACGGTGCGGCGATCCGCGCCGGATTCTCCCTTTTGGCCGCCCAATGCAGCCCGATACCGCCAAAGATGAACCCATGCGCCTTCACCGAAGCGTAGCCGAAGCGCCGCAGCCTCTCCGCGAAGTCCTGCATGGAGACGAACGAGCGCAGAGAATCCGGAATATACGTGTAGATGCGCGGGCGGCCATGCAACAACAGCCCCCAGAAGCCGCCCTGTACGTACAGATAGCCGATGTACAGCGGGCGCAGCACCGGATTTGCCGGCAGGAAGAAATCCAGCGTCACCAGCAGACCGCCGGGACGGGTCACGCGCTCAATCTCCCGCAGCGCGGCGTTCAAGTCCGGAAAATTGCGCAGGCCGTAACCGATAAACACACAGTCGAACGTTTGTTCGGGGAAGGGAAGGATGGTCGCGTCGGCGCACACCGCATCGCGAATGCCCCGGTTATGCGCCAGACTCAGCATTCGCTCGGTCAGATCCACCGCGATGGACTTGGCCTCCGGGCAACGCTCGGCCACCAGTTGGGAGAAGTCGCCGGTTCCGGAAGCCAGGTCCAGGACCATCGCCCGCTCCGGCAAGCCCGCCATTTCGACACCGCGCCGTTTCCAGCGCCGGTCCATTCCGTAGGAGAAAATGCGCGTGATAAAGTCGTAGCGCGGCGCGATGGTGCTGAACATCGCGCGCATCAGACGCAGGTCCTGCTTTTCGGCTGGTATAGGCATTTGCAGCCGAATTGTAGCAGGCGGCAGGCAGCGGAAGCAGCGGCTACGCGGACGGCACGTCCCTTTCGCCATCCAACTCGTCGATCAATTCCGCGATCAGCGCCTGCCGGCCCCGATCCAAATCGGAGAGCGGCCCCACTGGGTAGTGCGCCTGTACCCAGGCTTTCAAAAGCTCGATCACCGGCTTGGCGACGGCTTCTTCGGCGCCCGGCTCGAAGCGCAAAGGGATGTCGGAGTGTTCGATGGCGGCTTTCAATAGTTCGGCGAATTTCATCTGGCGCCTGCTCTCAATCCTGTCGCTGCATGATGATTCAACGGGCCGGCGCCGTGCCCCAGCCCGGGGTTGGAACGAATGGCTTGCGTGACGTAGCTCTTGGCCCGCGCCATGGCCGCATCGATGGTTGCGCCGCGCGCCATCTCCGCGGCAATGCCCGCCGAGAGCGTACAGCCGGTTCCGTGCGTGTGCGGCGTATCGAAATGCGGGGCCGTGAATTCGCGCCAATCATGGCCGTCGTAGAGCACATCCACCGCGCTCTCCTGCAAATGCCCGCCCTTCACCAGCGCGGCCTTGGCGCCCATTTCGCAGAGGCGCTTGGCCGCCGCGCGCATGTCGTCCACGGTGCGCACTGCGATGCCGGTGAGTTCTTCCGCTTCGGGCAGGTTCGGACAAATCAGGGTGGCGCGCGGCAGCAGCAGTTCACGAACTGCGGCGATCGCGTCGGCCGAGATCAACGGCTGCCCGTGCTTGCCGATCATGACCGGATCGACCACCAGCGGAAACCGGAAATCGGCGGCCGCGGCCGCGATGGCTTCCACGATTTCGCGATTGCCCAGCGCGCCGGTCTTGGCGGCCTGCGGCGGAATGTCGTCCAGAATCGCGGCCAACTGCGCCAACACCAGCTCGACCGGGATGCAGTCCACGCGCGTCATGCGCACCGTGTTCTGCACCGTCAGCAGCGTGATCACGGCTTCGCCATAAACGCCGAACTGGTGAAATGTTTTCAGATCCGCCTGGATACCGGCGCCTCCAATGGGGTCGGAACCGGCGATGGTGAGCGCGACAGGAAGCATCCAGCTAGTCTAACAGGTGGACAGGCCAGGAGGCCCCTTCCACTGGTATACTGGCTTGACCCACTATGCCCGAACCTTTCGACATGCGCCTGATCCAGCGCGGCGCCCGCCTGCGGCGCTCGCCGTTCTTCGAAGCCACCCTGCGCTACGGCTGCCGCGCCTACACCGTCTACAACCACATGTTCCTGCCCAGCTACTATGACGATCCCGTCAACGAGTACTGGCACCTGCTGAATGAGGTGACGCTGTGGGACGTGTCCGTGGAGCGCAACACCGAAATCACCGGCCCCGACGCCTTCCGCTTCACCAGCCTGCTGACGCCGCGCGACTTGAGCAAATGCAGCGTGGGCCAAGGCAAATACGTCCTGATCACGACCGAAGACGGCGGCATCGTCAACGATCCCGTGCTGCTGCGCCTGGGCGAACAGCATTTCTGGCTGGCGGGCGCCGATAGCGATCTGCTGCTCTATGCCAAGGGCTTGGCGGTTCACTCCGGCATGCATGTGACCGTCCGCGAGCCGGATGTTTCGCCGGTGCAGATACAGGGTCCCAAGTCGAAACAGGTGGTGCAGGCGCTATTCGGCGACAAAGTGCTGGCCTTGCGCTATTACTATTTCCTGGAGACGGATCTGGACGGCATTCCGGTCGTGGTCACGCGCACCGGATGGACCAGTGAAGTCGGCTACGAAATCTATCTGCGGGATGGCAGCCGCGGCGACGAGTTGTGGGAACGCATCATCGAAGCGGGGCGTCCGTTTAATATCCGGCCCACCGGACCGAGCGATATCCGCCGCATTGAAGGCGGCATTCTGAACCACGGCACGGATATCACGCTGGATACCAATCCCTACGAAGTGGGGCTCGACCGGCTGGTGGATATCGACAAAGATGCCGAATTTCTGGGCCGTGAAGCTTTGCGGCGGGTGCGTGCGGAAGGCGTGAAGCGGCGCTTGGTGGGGGTCGAGATCGGAGGCGCGCCGATTGAGTTCAATATGACGCGCTGGCCCGTCCGCAAAGACGGCGAGTTGGTGGGTCAGGTGACTTCGGCCATCTATTCGCCGCGGCTGAAAGAGAACATCGGTTTCGCCATGGTGCAGGTGGCCCACGCGGCGCTGGGTACGAAGCTGGAGATCGAGACGCCTGGCGGCGCGGCGCATGCGGTGGTGGTGCCGATGCCGTTCGTCGATCCGGGGAAGATGATTCCAAAGTCGTAGGTTGCTCCATTAGATGAGTTGTTTCCGGCTTTCTTTGCTCCTCGGTATGGCCGCCGGGCTGTGTCTGGCCGCTGAACCGGCATCCGTCATCCTGATTTCGATCGATACTCTGCGCGCCGACCACCTAAGCTCGTACGGGTACCGCCGCACCCAGACGCCGAACATCGATTCGTTTGCGCTGCAGGGGACCCTGTTCAGTAACATCGAGACGCAGGTTCCACTGACGCTGCCTTCGCATACTTCGCTATTCACGTCCACTTATCCGTTTGAAAATCAGATTGAAGAAAATGCCGAACGCGTGGCGCCGGGAGTGGTCACCTTGGCATCCGTCTTGCAGTCACATGGATACAAGACGGCGGCCTTCATCGGGAGCGTCTTCCTGGAAAAGGAACTGGGCCTCGACCAGGGCTTCGACACTTACGATAGCCCGTTCCACTTCGAGGCGTTCTCGCCCATTTCCGGCTCCATGTTCTTCGGCGGAGTGAACCGGCGCGAGTTCGCGGGCAGGGATAGGCGCGACGGAGCGTTGGTGCTGCGCGCGGCGCGCGCCTGGCTGGTCGCCAATCGCGGCGCGCCCGTGTTCGTGTTTGCGCACTTGTTCGATCTGCACAAGCCCTACATCCGCGCCGGTTACGATGCGGAACTGGCGTATACCGACCAACTTCTGGGCGCGTTCAAACAGACCCTCATCCAAACCGGCTGGTGGCAACGCGCGCTGGTAGTGCTGCTAGCGGACCACGGCGAAAGCCTCGGCGAGCACGGCGAAGATAGCCACGGATACTTCATCTACGAGAGCGCGCTGCGGGTGCCGCTGCTGGTCCATTGGCCTGACGGCGCGCCTCCAAGCCCGCTGCGCGACGAGCGGCCCGGCGGCTTGATCGACGTGGCGCCCACGGTGCTGGACTTTCTGCACATCGCCGCGCCGCCGTCGTTCGAAGGACGCAGCCTGCTCGGCGTGCGCGACCCGGGCGGTGTCTATAGCGAGACTCTCTACGCGCACGATGGCTTCGGCTGGGCGCCGTTGCGCAGTATGCGCGAAGGTGCCTATAAGTATATCGAAGCGCCCCGCCCGGAGCTCTATAACCTGGCGGCGGACCCGCACGAGCAGGTCAATCTGTACGGCAAGGATTCGGCTCGCGCGCAGGCGATCAAGAGCGACCTGCGGAAGCTGCTGGCGAGTCATGCTCCGAAACAGCCGGCGGCGGCCGCCAGTATTTCGCCACGAACACGGGCGCTGCTGGCTTCGTTGGGCTATCTATCCGGTGGCCCGCGCACGGCAGCAGGTGGCGCCATGCCCGATCCGAAGGACCGGCTGCCGGAGTACCGGCTTTACGAGCGCGCGCAGGCCTTCCTTTACGACAGGCGGCTGGAAGACGCCGCCGCCACGTTTCGGCAGATTCTGGCGAGCGACCCGAAGAACACTTTGGCGCGGCGGGATTTGGGCGGTACTTACGTCGAACAGAAGTTGTACGGCAAGGCTCGCGAGTGTTTCGAGCAGGTAGTGACTGCCGCTCCGGACGATTACATGGCCCAGTTTGAACTAGGAATCGCCGACAAACACTTGGGCCGCACTAAGGACGCCTTGGAGCACTTACAGGCCGCTTGTAAGCTGGCGCCCGGGGCGGAGCAGTGTGAGAAGGAGTTGAAAGGGCTGGAAAAGTGAATTTCAGGGCGGTGTGGGTTTCCGAGAAGCGGGCGACCTTAATGTCTACCATCCCGGCTTGGCGGCCCGCGTTGAGTACGCCCACTTCGGTGATTTCCTTCTGGCCCTTCGGATAGATCACCCAGATTGCGCCCCTCGGTTTTAGGGATTTCTGCAGCGACCGCAGTTTGGCCAGGTCTTTGTCCTTATCCGCTCCGTAGAAGATCAGGTCCGATCCCTTGGCCGCGGTCCCTCTGGTAATGTCGCGTGTGCGGCCCTCCAGTTCCACGCTGACGTTGACTAACGAGACACGCTGGCCCAGCTTGATATCCAGCTTATCGGCGAGACTCCGCGGATTGCGGATCTTGTGCGCCCACGTGCCGGCCTTCGCGCCGAGAGTGAATTGCGCCGTGCCTTCGGGCGAGGTGACGCTCAGAACGCCACCGGCCACGTCCAACGATTGGATGCTCTTCAGCGGAATCTTCAACCGGAACTCGCCGCGGAAGATCAACTCGTCGGTTTCGAGCAGCGCCTTGCCCGCCGATACTTTACCGCCGAAGCGGGCTTGGCAGTTAGCTTCCTGTCCCATTTGCGCTCCCGGTGACTCACTACTGTCTATACTCCCGCAGACGCTTCAAGTGCAGCCGGTCACTATCCCGGCTTGCCGCCTCCTTGTCGCGGATCAAATCCTGCAGGGAAATAATGGAAATCGGAATGCCGCTCAAATGCGTCTCAACCCGATTGTTCCAGGCTTCAGGGAACGTCACGGCGTCAATCGTTGTCATTACGTCCACGCGGGCGGGAGCCATGCCGAACTGGAAGACGATGTGGGGGTTGGGTCAGGTCATCGACGGCCAGATCGGCCATCGGAGCGCCGAACGCCACCAGCGCCGCGTAGGCCCGCTTGGCGTTTTCGGCCACGGGCTCAACCCAGATGTCCATGTCCTTCGTGTAAAACGGCTCCGTATACTTCATGGCTGCATACCCGCCGACGACCAGGTAGCGGACTTGGTGCTGGTTGAACAACCGCAACAGGCCCTTAAAATCGGGCTTCAATTCCACGCTTGAACCTTTGAATTCTTCTGCCAGTCCAACCATCTCCCATGCGGCTTCGAAGATCGCTTCGTCACCCTGTTGCTGCCAGAAATCGACATCGAATTGCCGGTCCGGGAAGCAGCCCCGGACAACCCGGCTCATCGGGGCGGCGGCAGCGGGATGTTTCATGGTCCTCATGGCCTATATTTAGGGTAACAGAGAGCGTTCCTTAGAGCTTCTGCGCGTCCGCAGACAAAATTACCGGCCCCACGTGCAGTCTCTCCCGTGCATCCTCTCGTATCAGATCAAGGGCGCGGATAGCGCTCGCTGACGTACAGCTCGATCCCCCCTTTCATCTCGTCGGCAGTGCGGGATTTTGGCTGCCCATTAGGGAACAACGCTCGATGGATATCCTCCGACGAGAACCGGCCGGCACGTCGCACGACGACCTCCACCTTCGAACGAGCCCGCGCCATGGCTTCACATTACCACGGTAAAGCCACCCGCGCGGCGGGCGCGCTTGACATATCGGCGAAGCAGCACGAAGCTTGTGGTGATGGTACCGATTCTGCAGCAGCCGTTCGTGCAGGTAGCGTTACCCATCATGGCGACGATGGTGGCCACTGTATGGGCGTTGATCTCCACCAACAACAAAACGCCTGGACGACATCTGCCGGCGACTGGACGCGATCGAGGGCCGATTGCTCGGTATCGAGAGCAGGTTGGGCTCCGTCGAGCGGAAAGTGGATGCTCTGGAGTTGAAGGCCTGGCGGTGACGTCGCGCCCACTCCCGGCAATGCAACTCTAGCCGCCACCGAA
>Ga0302326_10007715_pt1 | contig 23849 bp, 13 predicted proteins | sample Palsa_T0_3_FD_202264 | JGI IMG/M metagenome (GOLD analysis project Ga0302326, IMG submission 202264) | Peat permafrost microbial communities from Stordalen Mire near Abisko, Sweden - Palsa_T0_3 | ecosystem: Environmental > Terrestrial > Soil > Palsa > Peat permafrost | place: Sweden: Abisko... | reverse complement strand
CGGCGAATGGCAGGTAGTCTTATACGGTCAAGGTTCGTCCTTTACGGGCCGGTTGTGTGCAGTACGAAAGAGCGACTGCGCGATTCAACAGGCCCATCGGCGCTTGCAGCGCAAAGCGAGTAAGAAGCAAATGATCACTAGGCCGGGAACACTCGAATTTGCCAAGTACGTGATTGTGTTTACGACCCGCTCCAGCGGTTCGACGGCGGACGTTCTGAGACTTTACGGTATGCGTTGGCAGGATTGAACTGGTGTTTAAGCGACTGAAGAGCCTTGCCCAGCTGGGGCACGTGCCCAAGCATGACGACCGCAGTTCCCGCGCTTGGCTTTATGGGAAATTGCTTGTCACGCTTCTGGCACAAAAATTGATTCGCATCGGGCGCGATATTTCCCCCTCGGGCTACCCACTCTCGGCGCGGGAGGCCATGTAGTCCGTCGCGTGAATTCAGTTTCGCGCTTCACCAGATCCAGCAAGCTATCGAACCGAACCTCTCCTTGCAGCAAACGCTTTATTCATGGAATCAGATTGCCCAAGCTCTTGCGAAAGCGCCTTGACTTTGTCAGCGCCCCGAGCTTAGTTGAAAGTCATTCCATTCTCGTATCCACAGCTGCAGTTTGCTGAAAGCCCGCTGGTAATCCGCTCCTATGATGATCATTTTAGGCTTCTTTCTTCCGGGCCTTGGTCGGTTGGCACCACCAAAGTCTAATTGGGCGTGGGAGCCGACATTGTTATGGAATCAATCTCACCAACAACCGAATCGTCAGTGGACGGAGGACTTTGAGGCTGCTCCATCCGTCGCGGTTTTCGACGGATGGGGCACTACGAATGCAGGCACAACCGGTTTGCTTTCACTACTCCGCGAAGTCGAGGCCGGTGCGATTGCGCGCCTTGCGTCCAACTCATTTTTCAGCCTGACTTGTAGTTTCCTTCATGGCGCCGTAAAACCGCTGCAGAACATAGAACGCTTGCTTACGTTCTCCTTGATCGGAAATCAGACCTTTTCGGTTGCGGTAGTCTTGAACGCCCGGTAACAACCGGCGAGGGGAGTGGAAATCCATAAGCACCCACGGTGAAATCCCCGCCAGCGAGGGGATGCGTTTCAGCATATTTAGTTGGTGCTCGTAAAGATTGGCCTGATACTCCTCGGTCCAGCGAGCATCGGTATCGCCATGGTTGCCGAAGGGCGCTCCCCCACCAAACTCGCTAACGATGAGCGGCTTCTCGTTCGGGAGAATCCACTGTATATGATCGCAGTCCTCTGGATGTTCCTTGCCGTACCAACCCAGATACTCATTCAAACCGACAACGTCTAGAGACTGAGCCAGCGAGTCCGTCAATGCGATTGTGTTTGGCGCTGGGCGCTCAAAGTGGTTCAACGCAGCAGTAATGAGGCGGCTGGTGTCAAGGGTCCTTGCCTGCTCGATTAGAGATTTCAGGAACACTAACCGAGCCGGTTCGACGGGAGTCTCGTTCGCAACGGACCATAGCACGACCGCCGCACGGTTGTGGTCGCGTGCAATCATGTCGCGCAACTGCTCCTGGGCGTTCTGAAGAGTGGAAGGATTCTCCCACGCAGTTTCCCAATAAACCGGAATCTCGGACCAGACCAGTAGGCCAAGCCGGTCGGCCAACCGAATCATTTTCTCGTTGTGAGGATAGTGAGCGAGACGCACAAAGTTGCACCCGAGTTCCTTTGCCCACTCCAGCAGTATGCGATCGTCTTCCTCCGAAAATGCTCTCCCTCCGCGAAACGGAGCTTCCTCGTGTAATGAAACGCCGCGGAGCAGGATGGGTTTGCCATTCAAGAGTATCTTTGAGCCTCGACTTTCGATGCTGCGGAAGCCGATTTGATCGCTGAGGGAATCGCCGGCGCCCAACAGCATCACCTGATAGAGCTTCGGATTCTCCGGCGACCAGAGCTTGAGGTTCGCATCGAAACGGAAATGCCCGTAACCTTTAGCGTCGGTAGTTATCAGCTGTTTGATTCCGGCTTCCGAAATCTGCAACGTGATCTGCTGAGGGGCCGAGGCGCCGTTCAGCTGGACCCAACCCTCGATTTCGTTGAGCGAGCCCTTTGCCAATTGAACCCAGTAGTCCTGGATGAAGGTTTCCGGCAGTTCGATGAGGGAAACGTCGCGGGTCAGGCCGCCGTAGTTCCAAAAATCGGTCATCGGCCCTGGGACGTTCTCCGGTTTGCGCTGATTGTTGACTTCCACCACCAGAAAATTCCCGCCCTCGCGAATCTGATCGGTGACCTCGAAATTGAACGGCGTGAAGCCGCCCTCATGATCTCCAAGTTTCTGGGCATTCAAGTAGACTGACGCTCTGTAGTTAGCCGCCCCGAAGTAGACGAACACGCGCAAATGGCCGCCCTTGTGGTAGGAAAACGATTTCCTGTACCAAACGGAGCCTTCATAGAAGAACAGCTCGGGTCGCTGCGAATTCCAGTCGCCGGGAACATTCAATGTTCCGGAGGTATCGAAGTCGTATTCGACGAGGTCATGTGGACTCTTGGGCTTCGCATTTTCGTAGAAGCGCATGCCCGTTCCGATTTCATACGGGTCCACGATGGCGCGCCAGGTCCCGTCGAGGTTGATGCTAGTCCGGCCAGGAATATTTGTAATGAGGGTCGATGGCGCTGCCGCGGCGGCCGCCGAACCAGCGCATAAGCAAATAACAATCAGCAGACATTTCCTTGCGTTCATGGGAATCCTCACCCGCCTCCGCTCCCCGCCACTTACCTCCAAGCTAAAGTGGTCACTGAATTCGCCTGCAATGGAACCGAGGCCGCCATATTCGCGAGCCGCAGTTCGATCGTCCTTGCGGGTCCCGGGTTGGTCACAACCAGCACCTGTTGGCCGTCCGGATTTTCCAGAGCAACGTGGTGCAAGTCAACGGCCGCGCTCTGGGAGTCAAAGCGGCGAGCTCCGCGACGGATGACACGGGAGTAGTGAGCTAAAGCCCAGTATTGTCCGCAGCGGGTGATCTCCTTAGTCTGCGAGTTGATGGTCACCACTCCGCCGCAGGGAAAGGGGCCAATGTTCGGGCGCCCATGTTCATCGAGAGCCAGGTTCCATGCCGTGATGGAGCGGCACCAGTTGCCCAGTACGCCGCTGAAAGTCCCGGCCCACTTGCACCAATCCGTGAGATAACCGGGATCTGTGTAGTCCGGACCGCCTTCCGTCCAATGCATCTCTGCGTCCGGGTAGGCGTCATGAACCTTGCTCATCATGTCGGGAGTGCCATAGTAGCCGTGCCAGGCAACCGCATCGGCGTATTTGCGAAGCTTATCGTCCTCCAGTGTGCACATGGCACGTCCCCACAAATTGTAGTTATGGTCCAAAATCCAGATCTTAGTCGGCATCCCGCTGCTTTCCAAAAGCGGGCCCAGATGGTCGCGCACAAATTCAATTTCGTATTCCTGGGGCCAAATGCAAGCTGGCATTTTGCCATCCTGATCGGTATCAACTTCGTTCTGGGAAGTTAGTGCTTGCACCGGCACGCCTTCGGCTGCATAGCCCTGCAGAAACTTCAGGTAGTATTGCGCATAAGCTGGCAAGTAGTGCCTGCGCATCGAACCACCCAGCATGGTGCCATTGAACTTCATCCAGCCGGGCGGGCTCCAGGGAGATGAAAAAAGGAAGATGTCGGGATTCACCTGTCGCGCCTGGCGCAGCACGGGAAGAATGTATTCGCGGTCGTGCTCGATCGAAAATCGCTTCAGATCCGGATCGGGTTCGCCTTCATCGAAGCTGTAAAGCTTTGTCGAGTAGTCGCTCGATCCGACGCAGATGCGGCCAACGCTCAGCCCCATCTCCGACGGATGGAAGAGCTCATGGAAGAGTTGCTCCCTCCCTGGAGGCGCGAGTTGATTGAACGTGTAGCAGGCAGCGTCGGTAAAGGCGCCGCCAAATCCCAAAATCTGCTGGAACTTTATGCTGGGGTTCAGCTTGAGCTGATCGGTACCGGGGGTCCCCAATGCCGGACGCCAGGTGGCGCGAGGGGCGGCGGCGAAACGCTCGTCGCCCGACGTGACCCAAATGGAAATCTCCGAGCCGCTAGTCGACGTCTCGTTTCCGGGTTCGGTCACTGCGGCCGCCGGCTGGACAACGTTGGGAACTACCGCTGCCACTAACCCCAGAGCTGACATTTCGAGAAAGCTCCGTCGCGAAGTTTGGTTGGTCATAAGCGTCTCCTGTAACTACCTCGTACGACATAAGTTGCAGAAACAAGATCACTAACCGAACACTTACGTAGTCTTGATAACATCAATTCTTCGGAGGTGCCGGCCTGCTTCTTTCCGCTGGAATAATCCCTTCGCCCTCTTTGACGTCGTATAAATGGTCAGCGGCCAAGTCAGTCAGGGTTTCGACCTTCCCCGTCGGCCAGAAGATTTCGACCTTGTCGACGCGCTCCCTTCCGCCAAGGCCGAAGTGAAGTCGGAGATCGTTCTGGGAGAGATAACTGCCCCCGCTCAGCACCTCACTGGTCTGCACGAGATCCCCAGCGGTCACCTTTACTCGTGCGTTCAAGGCAAGCCGGTTGCTTTTTGTGCCCACTAATTCAAAGCTAATCCAGTGATTCGAAGGACCGCCTTGTGGCTGGAGAATCGTAGGGCCGCCTTTCAAGTTTTCAATGACAATGTCGATTCGGCCATCGTTAAACAAGTCGCCGGTTGCCACTCCGCGGCTGACTCGCGGGAGTTGAAGGGCCGGGCCGACAAGCTTGCTTATGTCCTTGAACTTGCCGTTGCGCTGATTCAAGAACAGCTGCGCCGGCTCCTGGTATCTGGCTCCGGCCTCGCCAGTATCCACTTGCGGATAAACATGGCCATTCACCATGAAGAGGTCGATCCAGCCGTCGTTGTCAAAGTCGAAGAATGCGTCGCCCCAGCCGACATAGTGAGTCGTGCTCGGAGCGATTCCAGAAGCGTAGGAAACGTCAGAAAAATTCATCTCGCCGAGATTTTGGAATAGTGCCGCGTATTCATCGCTGAAATGGGTAACTACTATCGAAGGGCGTCCGGTGTGCTGGTAATCGCCAAGGGCTACACCCATGTTGGCCTGCTCAAGTCCATCTTGACTGACAGCGACTCCCGCGGAAAATCCGATGTCGGTAAAGTGCCCACTCCCGTCGTTCTTATAGAGATAATTTCTTCCGGCATCGTTGGCCAAGAAAAGGTCGAGATGTCCGTCGATGTCGAAGCCGGACCAAACGGCCGTCAATCCAAAAGAATCAGGAGAATCGGCAATTCCAGTCTTCCTGGATACGTCGGAGAATGTGCCGTCGCGGTTGTTGTGGTAAAGGTTGGACGAAGAGCCCTTCAACCCTCGAGGACCGCATTGGACGGCGATGCCGCGAAACTTGCAGGTCGGGCTGGAACCGAACGCCGGAAGATCGGTCAGATTAAAATTCACATAATGCGACACAAACAAGTCCGCCCAGCCGTCGCCATCGTAGTCACCGAAGGCCGCTCCTGTGGCCCATCCCGAGTCATTGCTCAGGCCTGCTTGTTTCGTTACATCCGTGAATGTTCCATCGCCGTTGTTGCGATACAGCACTACCCCTCCGAAGCACGTTACCAGCAGATCTGGCCAGCCATCGTTGTTGTAGTCTCCGACGACCGCACCCATTGCCCAACACGGATAGCCGACACCTGCCTTATCAGTCACGTCGGTGAAAGTCCCATCGCGATTATTGTGGTAAAGCGCGCTTCGCGACTTCTTCCCGGCAAGCGCCATCTCTACGCTCTGGGCATTGGTGAAATAGATATCGGGCCACCCGTCGCGGTCATAATCAATCAGAGCAACGCCTCCGCTCATCGACTCCACGATGTATTTCTGCTCTGGACTCGAAAGATGATCGAACTTGATGCCCGTCGAATCGGTAATGTCGACCAACTGAGGTAACGGAGCATCCACTGCAAGAGCGGCCGCACCTGATTTGCTATCGGGTGAATCAGGTTTGCTTTGATGGCTCGGGGGAAGCCGGGAGTAAGCCGGCAAACAAATCGACAGGATCATATAGGCCGCCCAGAGGGCAGTCTTCGCGTAGAAATCAGCATTTTCCGGTGGGCCTGGCAAATTAAGGATCCGCTCTTTTCAGCGCCCTCCATGGACGGTTTGAACGGCGTACAATGAACTGCGCGCCAGAACAAACAAAGTACTGCCATCGCTACCCCCGAACAACAATTGCGAGGGCCGTTCTGGAATCTCGATTGTATCGATTAGACCGCCCGATGGGTTGTACACGAACACCTCTCCCGCGGCGATATACACGTTGCCCTTGTCGTCCGCCGTTACGCTTTCTCCGCCCCGTTCAGCAAACAGCCTCAAGTTCGAGATTGAGCCGTCGACGCCGACGCTTCCGACATAGGTCTTCTCGCCGTTTTCATCGGAGACATAGTAGGGCTGGGCCGCTGTGGCAGGCATCAAGCCAAAAGCCCGTAGCGTGTCGTTCAACTTCGAGCCATAGTAGAGTTCCCCGGTCACGAAGCCTTCTCCCGCTGGAAAGAAAGTTGTTCCGTCCGGAGAGACGAACTGATAGGGATTCTTTGCGGAAATCGCTTCGAGGAAATCGTTTTCGTTTCTCCAGTAGTCGACGGGCAGAACCGGGGTCATCCCCGGGCGCGGCACGGCCGGCACAGCTTCCAGCAGCGTAATATCGTCATCCTGCGCGCCGGGCTTGAAGCTGTACACCGTTCCCTTTCCCGCATACGAAATCACTATCAGGTCGCCGGCCTTATCAAAAAACAGTTGCACCGGGTCCAGCGGATTATCACGAACCTTCGACAGCTGGCGAGTCGCGGCAGACCAACGGTAGATGGTTTGCCGCTGGGCGTCCACGAAATAAACGTTTCCGGAGCTGTCAACAGCTCCGCCGGAGATATTGAAGAAGCCGCCCGCGACTTTCTCCACCTTCGCGCCCCGGTTGAAAACTGGGGAAGGTTCCTTCGGACGGATTTGAGGCGCACGGACGGAAATTGTCAACCCGGCGAATTCACGCTGACGTATCTCAATGTTATAGGTTTGATCGTACACCACGCTGTCGAAGGACACTTTGCTGTCGCTGTAGCAATGGACGTTACGAAACCGTATGTTCCTGGAGTTAGTAACTGCGATCGCGTGCGGGAAAGGCTGATAGCTGCTTACGACCCGATAGATGTGCAGGTTTGCAAAAGTGATGTTGCTCGAATCCCGGATGTCGAGCGGCAAAGCGAACCCACCCTCGCCGCGCTCCTCTTCCGTCTGGAGCGCGTAGATTTGCCAGTTGGACGCATGGTCCAGAACTACCTCGTTGCGGACGTGATGCTCGCTCGACAGTTGGTAGATTCGTCCTTCGGTCGAAGTGTTCGAGATGTACAAGCCCGCTTGCGCGAACGTACTGGGCGTCCAGATGTCGACGAAAGTGCCGCCGCCGGTGATCCACAGGCTTGGATACTGTCCGTCCCAGCGGCGATTCGGATTCGAATCCGCGCTATGCGTGTCGTTATAAATCTCTTTCCAGATCTTGGAACTCTCTTCCGCGGTGGCGTTCGGGTCGATCGTGCCGTGACCTCCCAGAAAACGAACATCGTTCATCATCGAATCGCTGCCGGCCATCCACTTCGCGGCCACGGCTCGTGGATTGATGCCGTTGGTGTATAGGCCGATGCCGGTCACGATATTGGTCCCACCTCTTGGGGTTTCGAGCAATGGCTTGGGACTGCCAACGCCTTGAAAGGCTGGGGTTGAATCGGCCAGCAATATCCGTGTGACGCTCGGATGCAGGCCGATGAGAACCGTATCCGGCTTCAGCGTGACGGTGTCCGTCACCCGATACTGGCCGGACGGCAAGTAAATCGCACGGTGCTGAGCGATGGCTTTTCGAAAGGCTTCGGTATCATCGGTCGTACCGTCACCTATCGCGCCAAGGGAGCGGATATTGACCCACGTGTCGATCGGCGGCAAATCTAAAATGTCGGACTTGACTGGTTTGGGTAACACGCTCAATGGTGCGGTTTCATAGACGTCCTGAATCGCGGGCACGGCGCCAATTTCCTCATACTGAAGCCCATGAGAAAAAGTCTTCACCGCGTACATTTCTGCCGGACCTGCAATGTGCTTTCCGCTCTCGCGGTAAGCCGCAAAAACAGGAACGTTCCGGCAGACGAAGTTCTCCATGTTGATCTCGGTGCGGGCACTGTTCTGGTTACTAATGATTACGGCGGGGCCGGTAACGTTTTCCATGCGTCCATCTTTCACCCAGAGTTCGTCGGAGTATTGTGGATCGATGGAAATCGCCGTAGGGACATTCTTGAATTGCGGACGGATCAGGGTCAGTCCGGCTTCGCGCTCTCTGATCGCCGCTTCGCGCTGCCCCTCAAACGTAGCGTCGATCACCGTAAATTGCCATCCGGGGGAGGGCTTGCGGGTCCAGATGGCGTACTGGCCGCCATAAAAATGCACGTCTTGAGCGACGTTGCCGCCATCGTGAATTCCCGCAAGTCCCGAGCCGATGTGAAAATCCATGTGAGCCAGAAAGCAATGCTGGGCATAGTGGGCGCGTATGCCCACCGCGCCCGGATTTCCGTCTTGAATTTCAATGTCGATATTGCTAATTGCGGAATAGAACGTACCCGGGTTCGCATCCGGTGGAGTCGCATTTGTGCGCGGGCGGCCACCCGCGAAGAAAAACATATATGCGGGCCCTTGCTGAAACCCCGGCGTGTTTGCCGCAAGCACAAAAGTGGGCCGCACCGTCCCAAACCCGATCAGCCGGATTCCGGGCCAGATATAGATCGTCTTAGTCAGGCGGTAACGGCCAGCTGGCACGAACAGAATGCCATGGTTAGTCTTCTCCTGAACCTTATTGATGGCCTGCTGTACGACAGCGGTATCATCCGCGAGTCCGTCGCCCTTCACGGGAAAATTGTTCGGCGTTAAGTAGACTGCCTTTGTATCATTCAGTCGAACCGGATAGTAAGAGCTGGCGAACACTGGAACAACCGATAACAGCATGACAGCAGCGAGAATTTTCCTCATCATCTCGATCCGTTGCAGCTACCTGACTATCTCTTGGGATTAGTCTCTTCATCATCCGAGGCTTGCTCCCGATGTAGGTCGTGGTAAATCTCCCGAAGCTTCTCCTTCATTCCCTTGTACTTTTGATATTCCTCCAGTTCGTGTTTGGCGTCCGCGGCGCGTCCTGACTGGCGATATATCGTACTCAGTCGAAAGTGAGCCACAGCACTGGTGGGGTCCAGCTGGAGGGCATGCTGCAGAAGCGGCTCAGCTTTTTCCGGTTGATCCATCGACATTAGAACCTTCGCTAGGCCGATGCTGGCTTCGGGGTCGTCCGGCTGCAGCTGCACGGCCCTGGTGTAATACTCGGAAGCTGCCTTTACATCGTTTGCTCGAAGAGCGATATCGCCCAGCCTGCGTTCGGACTGTTCGTCAAGCGGATTGGCCTCCAAGGCTGCCTTGTACTCGCTTTCGGCTTCTTGCTGCCCCTCCGCAGTCCCCAAAGTACTGAGCATCTCGGCAAGCTCAAAATGGAGCCCCGGAAGCCGCGAATCGAGTTTGAGCGCGGCCCGATAGTTCTCGATCGCTTCCGCGGTGTCCCCACGCTTCGCCAGTTCGTGCGCCATCGCTTGATGCATTCGGGCAGAATTCGGACCGACCACGGACAAGCTGAGCAGGGACTCGTCGGCGAGATCGGAATAGATTCGGTAAGCGGTGTAGAGAAGAGCCTCATCCATCGGTTCCAGCTTCCGAAGAACACCAACGATCGCCGCGGATTTATCCAGATCTCCTGTCTCGGAATAAATTTCGATCAGCTCCATCCCCGTCTCAATCCGAATCTTCTCTTCCGGCAATTTTGGAAATACTTTCTCCAAATCGCGGCGGGCCGCGTCGATGTCGCCCGTTCGCTTTTCGCCGATGCCGAGAAGAGCCTGCGTCTTCCACAGAGTGGGCCGCAGTTTCAGCGCGGCGCGAAGCTGTGGAATGGCGTTCGCGTACGACCCCTGGAAGAACAGCACCGCGCCGAGATTGCCGTGAGCATCCACGTTATTCGGATCGATGGCAATAATGGCTCTAAATTCCGGTACCGCCAGATCGGTCCTGTTCTCTTTCAAGTATTCCGCAGCCTTGCGGCTGTGCGATTCGATTTGCTGCTGGCGGCTGGGGTCAGATTGGGAGAAACACGACAGCACCCCAAGAAAGACAACCACCCAAGACAAGACAACGACTTCTTTTGTCCTCATGTCACGATTGTACGGTGGACGAGTCGTCTCTCAGAATCTCGATCGTCCCAGATCTTGATCATCCTGGATAGAGAGAAAGGACGGCAGCGAACTGCCGTCCTCTTCTCTGGGGGACTCCATTGATCAGAACGTGATTTTCGCGCTGAGTTGGCCGCTGCGAGCGGCAACGGCGACACCATTGTTCTGGGTTCCCTCGTTGATCTCCCCGAAGTTGGTGCCCCCAAAGGTTTGACCCGGAACACCGAGGCTTGGGTGGTTAAGGGCGTTAACCCAATCTGACCGTAATTCCAGGCGAACGCGTTCTCCGATCTGAAAACCCTTAGCTATGGACAAATTAACGACAGTCAGTCGAGGTCCTCGCAGCGAGTTCCTGCCCTCATTGCCGAACGCGAACGGGACGCCCGAGCCCGGAGTCCAGGCGTTGGCATAGGCATTAACGTTAAACCATTGGCTGGGGCCCGGATTGCTGACGTGAGTGGAAGCTATGACATTAGGGAACCAATTGCATCCGTTGTTCACGTCGCCGCCGGAAGCGTTGCCTCCAACATTGTTGGCACAACCGGTATAGTTCGAGTTGGAGTTAGTTTGATTGACTACGGTGAATGGATTTCCGCTCTGTGCAATTAATGTTCCGGCTAGCCTCCATCCGCCAACCGCCTCGCTGAGCGCCGTGCCGTTATTCAGATAGCTCTTGCCTCTGCCGAAGGGCAGCTCGTAAGAGGCATAACCCTTGAACGCATTTGGGATGTCGAAGTTCGAATTCCCATAAGTCGCGGAAGGGTTATTCCCAACCTGCCAGTACTGCGTTCCACCGCGGCTTCCCCATCCGCCCGAATCCTGATCATCCAGGAAGTGTGACCAAGTGTAGTTGAAGCTGAAAACAAAGCCATTGGTAAAGCGCCTATTGATCGTGGTTTGCAGGGCATTGTAGTTCGATATTCCGTTGTAGTTAAATCCTTGGAGCTGTCCCCAAGCCGGGAACGGACGGTTTGCTTGAATGAGCGACGGCGTCGTCTCCGCCCCGATTGCGGCCAAACCAGTTGCGCTGGTTATTTGGTTTTCGTCTGTCCCGGTTTCCAGGTGCGAGCCGCGGCTACCCACATAGGCGATCGACGCCATGTAGCTGTTTAGGAATTGGTGCTCTACGCTTAACTGCCACGAATTGATGTGCCCTGGCTGGACGTAGTACGGGACGTAGGTCTGATTTGAGGGAGTTGTGACGTTCAGGTATTGCGAGACCTCTTTCGCATTCGCCGAACCCACCACGTAGTTCAGATTGGGATTAGCCAAGGCGGCAGACTCGGAGAGAGTGACCAGCGGGGTGGGACCGGTTCCCGTGTTCGGGTCCGTACCACCACCCCCACTAGTCGTAAGGGCTCCAAAGCCCATTCCGTTGCCGTAGACATCCTGGCTATAGTTATACGAGTACATTCCAAACCCGCCTCTGACGACGGTATCGTTCCTGATGGACCAGGCAAAGCCGACGCGGGGCAGGAAGATGGTCTTATCCGGCTGCTGCAAGTTGGTTCGGTTGTCCTGGGGCGCAAACCACAGCGAGCCCAAAGTGCCGTTCAGTGCACCACAAGGTTTGCCCTGGCTATCGACGCTGCAGACCAGTGTGAGATTCGGGTCGAACCCTCCGGCGGCATTGTATTTCTCGCTGAATCCGGTGGTATAGGTGTAGCGCAAGCCAAGATTCAGGGTGAGATTGGGGCGGAGTTTGTATTCATCTTGAACAAAGAGTTGCGGACTCTTCAGTCGCGCATAGGACACCCCTTGGTTGTAGTTCCCGTTCCAGCTTTGGACGTCGCCCAGCAGGAAATCGGCGAGGCCGGCTCCGGTCGTCCCCGCTGCGACGCCATTTTGGGCCGTGTAGTTCCCGGTGAAGGTGAAATTACCAGCAGTAATGTTTCCCCACGGCGTTGTGTTGCCTTGGCCCATCAATACCTCGGCGCCAAAATGCAGAATGTGTTTGCCATGGATGAGGGTCACGACATCTGACGGGTCATAGAGGTTCTCAATGTATATGGCATTCGTGCCGGGTGCCAAACCGTTGCAACAGAAGCCGGGGCCGCCGATGTTAATCGACGGGAAAACGTTGGCTTTAGCGTATTGCAGACCCAGGCTCGATGCGTTGTTAAAGCCAATGGTATCGGGAACGAACCAGTTGCCTTGCTTGGTATAGGCCATGCGCAGTTCGTTCACGATCGTCGGGCGTATCTCCGATGTAACGGTAATTTGTGCGTTGTAACCGTCGATGTCACCGGAAAAGCAGTTAATGGGGCATGGAAACGGTCCGTACTTGTTGACTCCAGGGTTATTCTTCTGGCTGATTGAGAAGGAGATGCGGTTTTTCTGAGAAAGATCATAGTCGATGCGCCCAAAGTATCGCAGATTCGGATTGGGGGTCGGCAGAAGGGTAGTGAAGTTATTTTCAAAGGCTCCAAAGGCTCCCGAGCCGACCGTGTTAGGCGACGGGTAATAACCCAGAATCTTTGCCGCTACAGGATCTAACCGGGTGATCGGAATCGCGTTTACGCCGGCAAGCGCTCCCGTGTTTTCCGCCGCAAATGAAAGTCGAGTGCAGCCTGGCGTACTACAGCTGGCGGGGTCGTAAAGGAGGCAAGGTGTTGTGACTGACGACGAACAAGGAACGGCCGAGAAATCGAGGGCACCCGGATAGGCCGTCCCCTGACCTATCTCGGCCAGTGTTGGAGTGCTACCTGCCGTGGGAGCTGCCGAGCTGTTGTTGTGGATCTTGTCCCGGACGAAGAAGAAGAACAACTTGTTCTTGATGATCGGACCGCCGATCGAACCGCCCCACTCGTCGTAGCGCAAAACCGATGGCTTTCCACCCGTATCGAAGTACGGGACTGCGTTCATAAAATCGTTCTGCAAATATTCATAAGCCGACCCGTGAAAGCCGTTGGTTCCGCTCTTGGTGATCTGGTTGAAAACGGCGCCGCCAACGCCATACTCGGCCGAAAACGAGGAGGTCGTGACTTGGACTTCTTGCACGGCCTCAAACAACGTATTGTCGACGTTGTTGCTCACCGGCAATTGAACCACGCCGCCATCCTGGAGGTAGTTGGCGTAATTCGGGAGGTTGCCGTTGAGAGCGATAGCATCACCGGCATTGTAAGCGCCGCTGCCCTCCGAAGCGGGCGCAGTTGCCGTGCCCGCCGCACCGGGGAGAAGGATATTGAAGTTTGCCCAATCGTTCCCGGTAATTCCGGCGCCGATTTGGGGCAACTCGGCGATGGTTTTCGCTTCAAGAACTGCCCCCAGATGAGAAGTCTCGGTCTCCAAGAGTGGGACGCCACCCCCTTCCACGGTGATCATTTCCGTTACCGCGCCAACACCCAAGCTAGCGTTCTCGGTGATCACATCCACTTCCAGCACGATGGGACCGATCACCGTTGTCTTGAAGCCCTTGGCGGTGACGGTGATCTTGTAGTTTCCGGCAGGAGTTGAGACGGTGTCGTAGATGCCGTCTGCGTTGGTTACGAAAACCTTCGTTTCTCCAGTATCGATATTAGTGACCGTGACCGTTGCATCGGCCACAACGGCCCCCGCCGCCGACACCGTGCCACGAATCTCACCGGTATTTCTACTCTGTGAAAGTGACGGTCCAGCCATGCACAGCAGAATACAAAACGCGAGTGCCCAGCGAATGAAACGCGTCATGGAGTTCCTCCCAAACTAAATCCCGTCATCAGGGACGGGTTCTTCGAGTTTTACAGATCGAAATGCATGGCCGCCCCTAGAGGGTCGGTGAGAAATATCGTTGTTCTACTGGTTTTCCACCTAATGCTTTTAAGCTACTCGCTGTTTCGTGAAGATTAAGCTCCTGACGCATTGTCTTTGTCAAGCAAAAAATAACGTTATTCTGAAGGCGCAGCGTCGCAAGTATGATATTTTGAAGATCGAGATCAGAATATCGATATTGTTGGGAGATTGGAACGATCAAAATATGGTATTCCGTAGCGAGGCGGACGGGGAAATATCGATATTCTGATGTTCTGGCTTGGTCGCGAGCTCGCTCTTCCATGTACAATCCGGTGCGCGAGCAGATAGAAAGACGTGAAGAGGCGAACACACGGGGTCCAGCGAGGATAGCGGTCGAATGAAAACTCCGAAGAAGAACAAGAAGACGGGTCGGATCCCAAAATCGGCCGTGACGCTGAGGTCGGTGGCAGAACTCGTCGGGCTAACCGCGAGCACCGTTTCAGCCGTTCTAAACAGTTCTTCAGCCTCGCGTTCCGTCCCGGAACGTACAAAAAAACGGATTTTGGCAGCGGCTCAGGCCCTCGACTATCGGCCGAATTTCTTCGCGCGTTCTCTTCGAGTTAAGCGCACCTACATGATTGGCGTGATTCTGGCAGAGATCGGCGACGCCTACGGTTCTATCGTCGTTAGCGGCATCGAACGTTATCTTCGAGAGCAGAATGTTTTCTTTCTTACGGTGGCTCACCACCATGACAAGAAACTGCTCGCGTCGTACTCGACGGTGCTTCGGGAACGAGGGGTCGAAGGTTTCATCACATTGGACACTTATCTGAGGGAAGAACCGCCTCTACCGACAGTCGCGGTTGCTGGGCATCGCAGGATCAAGGGAGTAACCAATATTGTTCTCGATCACCGCCGCGCCGCCTCGCTGGCGCTGACGCATCTGGTCGATCTGGGCCACGAAAAAATCGCCTTCATGAAAGGTTCGAGGTTAAGCGCTGATTCCGACGAGCGCTGGAACGCGATCTGCGAAGTCGCCGCGAAAATGGGAATTCGCATGCGGCAAGAATTGATCGTCGAGCTCAAGGGAGATGATCCCTCTCCGAATCTGGGCTACCCATTTGCCAAGCAATTGCTCGAGCGCAAGGAAGTTTTTACCGCGCTGTTTGCCTACAATGACATTTCTGCCATCGGCGCCGTGTGCGCTTTCCAGGAAGTCGGTCTGCGCGTACCCGATGATATATCGGTAGTGGGCTTCGATGACATCCACAACGCTGCCTACATCAGTCCGCCGCTCACGACCGTGAGACAACCCATGCTAAAGATGGGTGAGATCGCGGCGCGTACGCTGCTGGACCGAATCGAGGCACGGATGAAGTACGTTCCGGAAATTGTGATCGAACCCGAGTTGGTGGTGCGCCGATCTAGCGCGCATGTGCGCACCTGACACGGCGTGGAAAATTGCACGCGACCGGTCTTTGCACCAGTCGAACTGAAGAAAGCGAATGGCTCTGGTTGAGTCGCGCCGTTTTTCTACCAACGCAAGAAGCTGACCCGGAGATAATCGTGAGGAACAAGCTAGCACTGCTATTGATGGTTGTGAATGTCGGGGTCGCCGTCATGTGGGCCCAGGCGCCTTCCGCCTCCACCTCTGCCATCGAAGCCCGCGCCAACGCAATGCTGAAGCAACTCTCGCTGGAAGAGAAAATCGATCTCATCGGCGGCCTCGACGGTTTCTACATTCGCGAAATCAAGCGCATCGGTCTGCCCCGTCTGAAAATGTCCGACGGGCCGATCGGTGTCCGCAACTATGGGCCCTCGACAACCTTTGGCGGCATCGGTCTGGCCGCGACGTGGGATTTGCAACTTGCCGAGCGCATCGGAGCGGTCATCGGCCGGGATGCGCGCGCCCGCGGTGTCCACTTCATGCTGGGGCCGGGAGTGAATATATATCGTGCTCCGATGTGCGGCAGAAATTTCGAGTACTTTGGCGAGGATCCGTTTCTCGCATCCCGCACGGCTGTCGCCTACATCAAGGGCATGCAGAGCCAGGGTGTGAGCGCGACCATCAAACACTTCATGGGCAACAATCAGGAATATGACCGGCATAACAGCGATTCCATAATCGACGAGCGCACCATGCGCGAGATTTACCTGCCCACATTTGAAGCTGTGGTAAAAGAAGCGCATGTGGGCGCGATTATGGATTCCTACAACCTGACCAATGGCCTTCACATGACGCAGAACGCATACTTGAACAAGGACGTGGCCAAGAAAGACTGGGGCTTCGACGGCATCATCATGTCCGACTGGGATGCCACCTACGATGGCGTCGCCGCGGCAAATGGTGGGCTCGATCTTGAAATGCCGTCCGGCAAATTCATGAATCGCGCCACCCTGTTGCCGGCGGTAAAGTCCGGTCAGGTGAGCGAAGCAACGATAGACGACAAAGTGCGCCGCATCCTGCGAACCGCAATTCGTTTTGGCTGGCTCGATCGTGAGCAGACCGATCTTTCCATCCCACTTCTGAACGAATCGGGCGGAAAAGTCGCGCTCGAGGCGGCGCGCTCGAGCATGGTGCTGCTCAAGAACGATGGCAATCTTCTGCCGCTGGACAAGGCAAAAATCAAGTCGATCGCCGTAATCGGACCGAATGCCTATCCCGCGCAGGTGGTGGGCGGAGGCAGCGCGGGGGTGCGTCCCTTTACCGCCGTGAGCTATCTGGAAGGTCTCGCTGGATATGTCGGAGACCAGACCACGGTGTACTACCAGCAGGGGATCCCGTCACTCGCCGAAATGGCTGAGGCTACCAGCTTCAGCACCGACGAAGACGGCAAACAGCCGGGCCTGCGCGCTGAGATTTTCAATAACCCTACCTTGGGCGGAGAACCTGTCGTGCGCCGCACGGACCAGCACGTCAATTTCGGGCGCTTCCTGGGCGACGGCGTAAGGGAGGATGGTGCGTCGGCCCGTTGGACGGGTTACTTCACGCCCGGTGCTCCGGGGGAGCACGTGATCTTTATCCAGGCTTCGGGGGAAGAGGGTGGTTCGCGGTTATACGTCGGCGACAAACTGGTCATCGATAATTGGGATCACGCTTATGCCAGGCTAGGCCAGGTCCGAATGTACTTTTCGAGCGGACCGCACAAGATCCGGTTTGAATATTTCGTCCATAGTAACGAGAGCGGTCCGAGCGTAAAATTTGGCATCATCCGCCCTGACACGGCTGTGACCGCGGCCGGGAAAACGCTGGCGTCACGCGCCGAAGCCGTCGTCGTGGCGGTTGGCTTCGATCCCAGTAATGAAAGTGAAGGCAGCGACCGCACCTTCCAGCTTCCCCCCGCACAAGACCAACTCATCCAACAGTTGGCGGCGGTGAATAAAAACATCATCGTCGTGGTTACGTCCGGAGGCGGCGTCGACATGACCGGCTGGCTCGATCGCGTTCCCGCTCTCTTCGAGGCATGGTATCCCGGGCAGGAGGGCGGCACCGCTCTGGCACAGCTCCTGTTCGGCGAATATGCCCCGTCCGGCAAACTCCCCGTCTCCTTTGAGCGCAGGTGGGAGGACAATGCCGTTTATGACAACTATTACCCGAAAAACCCGGCGAACAAAATTGTCTACGCCGAGGGCATATTTCTCGGATATCGCCACTTCGACAAATCGGAAGTCAAGCCTGAGTTTCCTTTCGGCTTCGGCCTCTCTTACACTACATTTGCGTACAAGAATCTTTCGGTCAGTGCCGCGCGGGCAGGCGACCAGTTGGTTACTGTCAGCTTCGACGTGACCAATACCGGCCAGCGTGCGGGCTCCGAGGTTGCTGAAGTGTACGTCGGCGAACCGCAATCGACCGTTCCGCGGCCGGTGAAAGAACTGAAAGGATTCACGAAAGTACAACTGAACGCGGGCGGAACCCGACGCGTTTCCGTCACGCTCGACCGCAGGGCCTTCGCGTACTACAACGTCAAGAATCATGACTGGACGGTGGACGCGGGAGACTTCAACGTCTATGTCGGAAGTTCTTCTGCGCGGATTGAGCTCACGGGCAAAATAACGCGGCCAACTCAGTGAGACTGTGCACATTGTTTTCGATCGCAAAAACATTTCCGTGCTGTCCGTTCCGGACTTTAGAGAGTGGGATCAAGACGTCGTTGGCGTCTACCGCGACCTACAGCTCGTGACGACGTTGTAGGCTGATGATCAGAAGCGAGAGCAGCTTCTGCATCGGCATTCGACGAGGTGAAGCGAAAGTTAGAGTCGCAGTCATGCTGATCCATCCAGACCGCCTGTTGCCTGCCGAACCCAGCACACGAAAGGTAGCCAAGACGCTGTATGAGCATGTGCGAACCTTGCCAATTGTCAGTCCTCACGGGCATACGCAGGCGAGATGGTTTGCAGAGAACGAGCCGTTCCCCGATCCGGCACAGCTCTTCGTGCAACCCGACCACTACATTTATCGGATGCTCTACAGCCAGGGAGTCTCCTTTGAGGATCTGGAGATTGGGCAACCAGAGTTGACGGACGCACGGAAAATCTGGCGCATCTTCGCCAGTCATTATTACCTGTTCCGCGGAACACCGACGCGCCTGTGGCTGGATTTTGCCTTCCAGGAACTTTTCGGACTAGAGCAGCGACTGTCGCATCAGACTGCCGATCTTTACTTCGACACGATCTCAGAAAAGCTTCGCACTCCGAAGTTCCTGCCGCGGGCTCTGTACGAGCGTTTCGATTTGGAAGTGCTGGCGACGACCGATTCTCCACTCGATTCACTGGCCGATCACAAGGCTATCCGGGAATCGAAGTGGAGGGCGAGGATCCTGCCGACCTTCCGGCCCGATCCGGTGGTCGACCCTGAATTTGCTGGATTCGCCGAAAATATTGCGAGGCTATACGAAAAGACCGGAGAGGATACCTCGACGTGGGCGGGCTACCTGAACGCGCTCCGCGTGCTGCGCGTCCGCTTTCGCGAACTCGGCTGCACGGCAACCGACCACGGACATCCCACCGCGCGAACCGCGAATCTACCTACAGCAGACGCTGCGGAACTCTTTCGCCGGGTGATCGCGAGCGACGCCGATGCTCAGCAGCAGGAGCTCTTCCGCGCCCAGATGCTGACAGAAATGGCGCGGATGAGCCTCGAAGACAGGCTGGTCATGCAGATTCACCCCGGCAGCGCGCGCAACCACAATCGCAAGCTCTACGAGCGATACGGCCGTGACGTAGGTGCGGACATCCCGATGCCGACGAATTATGTGGATGCGCTTCGCCCGCTACTCGATCAGTTCGGCAATGAGCGCGACCTGACAATCATTCTTTTCACGCTGGATGAGTCGACCTACAGCCGGGAACTGGCTCCGCTCGCTGGACACTACCCGTGCCTAAGGCTCGGACCTCCGTGGTGGTTTCACGACAGTCCGGAGGGAATGACGCGCTTCCGCGAACATGTGACGGAGACGGCGGGCTTCTACAACACGGTTGGGTTCAACGACGATACCCGTGCCTTCTTCTCGATTCCGGCGAGGCACGATGCGGCGCGGCGCATGGATTGCGCCTTCCTGGCGAAGCTGGTCGCCGAGCATCGACTGGAAGAAGAGGAGGCTTTGGAAGTGGCGCAGGATCTCGCCTATAGATTGGTGAAAAAGGCATATCGGCTGTAGGAGTGCGGCATGGCAGACACAACGGCCTTCGATAGCGGGACGGAAAGTGACGCATCTCCCGCGTTATCTCCCGGCACGAGGCTGGGACGCGCGCGCTGGACGGTCTGCGCCGTGCTGTTCGCCGCTACCTCGATCAATTACATGGACCGCCAGGTAATTGCGATCCTCAAGCCGACTCTCGAGCACAGCATCGGCATGACGGAAATAAGTTACGGCTACATCGTGGACGCATTTCAGATCGCCTACGCGATTGGCCTGCTGGCCGCCGGTCGGCTGATCGACAAGCTGGGCACGCGCATCGGCTATATGTTGGTGATGGCGGTCTGGAGCCTCTCCGCCATGGGGCATGCACTGGCCAGCACGGTGCTGGAGTTCGGCTTTGCGCGCTTCTTTCTCGGGCTTGGCGAATCCGGCAACTTCCCGGCCGCGATCAAGACGGTGGCCGAGTGGTTTCCGCAGAACGAACGCTCTCTCGCCACCGGGATCCTCAACTCCGGAGCAAATGTGGGAGCCGTCCTGGCTCCGGCCATCGTGCCGTGGGTGACGCTGCGCTGGGGCTGGCACGCGGCCTTTCTGACGACTGGCCTCTTCAGCGTGCTCTGGATTCTGTGGTGGTTTCGCTATTACCGCCGGCCCACCAACCCCACACAGCACATCTACCAGGAGGCGGCGGGGGAGATGGGCCCGTCTCCCTTCGTGCCTTGGCACCGACTGCTGGGCTTTCGGCAGACCTGGGCCTTTTCGATCGCGAAGTTTCTTACCGATCCGATTTGGTATTTCTATCTGTTCTGGCTGCCGTCCTACTTCAGCGCCAAATTCAATCTGAACCTTTCGCACCTCGGGCTGCCACTTATCATGGTCTATAACGTGTCGGCCATTGGCAGCATCGGCGGAGGTTGGTTGCCGGCGCCCTTCCAGCGCCTGGGGCTGTCGCCCAACTACGCCCGGCTTACGGCAATGCTCTTCTGTGCTTTTCTAGTCGTTCCGATCTACACAGCCAGTAGTGCCAAGTCAGTGTGGACCGCTATTGCGCTGATCAGCGTTGCTGCAGGCGCACACCAGGGCTGGTCGGCCAATCTCTTCACGACATCATCGGATATGTTTCCGCGCAGCGCGGTGGGGTCGGTGGTCGGTATCGGTGGCATGGCGGGATCCGTCGGCAGCGCACTTTTTGCTTTCTTCGCCGGCCACACTCTGCAACTGACGCACAGTTATAAGAGCCTTTTCAGTATCGCCGCCGGCGCTTACCTGTTGGCTCTGATCATCCTCTGCCTGCTCGCTCCAGGACTACGGAAGGTGGACATCACGGCATGAGTCTCTACTGCTCCACGGGCAGCGTTGAAACCGATTTCTCTTTGCGGCAGTTGCACGATCTGCTAGTGGAAAGTCTTGCGCAACTGGGAAAACGAAACCGCGTGCTCGTTGTGCCACCGGATCAGAGTCGCGTGCATTCCCGCGCCGGCGACCTGACGCGCTTTGCATGGCAGTATTTCGGCGACCGGCTCTGGGCGGTTCTGCCTGCTCTCGGCACACATGCTGCAATGCAGTCTGAACAGATTGCGCGAATGTTTGGCGCCATGCCGACACAGCTTTTCCGCGTGCATAACTGGCGAACGGATGTCGAGACCCTCGGCGAGGTTCCAGCCGAATTCATCCAGGAGCAATCGGAAGGCAAGCTGAACTATGCGTGGCCGGCGCAGGTGAACAGGCTGATTACGCATGGCGACTTCGATCTCATTCTCTCGATCGGCCAGGTCGTGCCCCATGAAGTTATTGGCATGGCCAATTACAACAAGAATATTCTGGTGGGCACGGGAGGCCGAGAGAGCATAAACCGCAGCCATTACCTGGGCGCGGTTTATGGGATGGAACGCATCATGGGTCGCGCAGAGAATCCTGTGCGCAACGTTCTCAATTACGCATCCGATCGTTTTCTTCGACATCTGCCTATCGTTTACGTACTCACCGTCGTCGGACGCACGGATGACGATCGGCTGGCAGTGCGCGGCCTTTTCATCGGTGACGACGTCGAGTGCTTTCATCGCGCTGCAGCGCTGAGTTTGAAAGTGAACTTCGAGACGATGGACGCGCCCATGCAGAAGGCTGTCGTTTATCTCGATCCGCAGGAATTTCACAGCACATGGCTGGGAAACAAGGCAATCTACCGTACACGCATGGCACTGGCCGACAACGCAGAGTTGATCATCCTCGCGCCGGGCGTAAAGGAATTTGGCGAAGACGGAGGTATCGACGCGTTGATCCGCAAATACGGCTATCGCGGAACGCCTGCCACGCTCGAAGCCGTGAGTGCCAACGCGGATCTCGCTAACGATCTGAGCGCGGCTGCTCACCTCATTCACGGCTCGTCCGAAGGTCGCTTCACCATCAGGTTGTGCCCCGGTCATTTAAGCAGAGAAGAGGTTGAAGGCGTGGGCTTTGAATATGGCGATTTGAAAACCATGCTCACGCGCTACAGCCCGCAGGTGCTTCACTATGGCTACAACCGAGTTGACGGCGAAGAAATCTTCTTTATTCCAAATCCCGGGCTGGGACTGTGGGCCTACCGCGGTAAATTGGTGGGGCGCAACGCATGATCGTGGTCTTGATGGGTGTGAGCGGTGTCGGCAAGACGACCATCGGCAAGTTGCTCGCCGCTCGCACGGGATGGAAGTTCGAAGACGCCGACGACTATCACCCAGAGGAAAATCGGCGGAAAATGGCCGCCGGAATCCCACTGACCGACGCCGACCGAGAACCGTGGCTCAAGGCTCTGCGTGAGCGCATGTTTCAGTACCGCCAAAAGGGAGAGAGTGTCATTTTGGCTTGCTCGGCGCTGAAGCAGCAGTATCGCGAGTTGTTGGCCGACCGCTTCGCAAAGAGCGAAATGCGCTTTGTCTACCTGCATGCACCCACCTCTCTGATCAAAGAGCGCATGAAATCGCGACACCATCCATACATGAACCCCGACCTGCTCGACAGCCAATTGGCGACGCTGGAGGTTCCGTCCGACGCCTTGCCCGTTACCGTTGCTGGAAGTCCGGAGGAAGCCGTCGAAGAGATCGTGGCCCGGCTGCACGGAGCGGGCCCGCTCACTCACCGGAGCGGGGAAATAATGACGACCCACATCCTCAGCCTTGAAGGCAGAACCGCCATTGTGATCGGAGGTACCTCCGGTATCGGGCGCACCCTGAGCCTCGGCCTCGCAGATGCTGGAGCTGATGTCATCGCCTCGGCGCGCCGCCAAAAACAAGTTGACGAAACTGCGGCCGAGATCGAACGGCGTGGACACCAAACCTTGCGCCTCTGCTCGGATGTGTGCAACCGCGCCTCGCTCGAAGAACTACTGGCTGCCGCACTCAGGCGCTTCGGCAAAGTGGACATCCTTATTAACTGCGCCGGAAAAATCAAGCGCATGCCCACGGTCACCATGCCGGAAGAAGAATGGGCCGAAGTCGTGGACACGAACCTCACCGGAACCCTGCGCGCGTGCCAGGTCTTCGGCAGGCACATGTTGGAGCGTGGCTACGGCCACATTGTCAACATCGCATCTCTCAACAGCTTCGTTGCGCTCAACGAAGTCGCTGCATACGCAGCCAGCAAAGCGGCCGTTGTTTCGCTCACGCGCTCGCTTGCCGTGGAGTGGTCAAAGAAGGGCGTTACGGTGAACGCCATCGCGCCCGGCGTCTTCCGCACCACCCTGAATGCAGACATGCTCGACAACACGCCGCGCGGCCAGGAACTGCTGACGCGGACGCCGATGGGGCGCTTTGGCAGGACCGAAGAACTCGTCGGAGCTGCGGTCTACCTATGCTCCGATGCCGCATCCTTCGTTACCGGGCAGACTCTAGTTGTCGACGGAGGATTTCTGGCCAGCGGCGTCAATCAATAGGCGGGCGGGCGAAATACGCGAGGGCCTAGAATGATGGGAAACCGGACCACCAGTTTGCCTAGCAGAGAAAGTGAGGGCTGTAGACGCACGGGAGCAGTAGTCGGACATTTTCTCCAGTCCGGTTTATGGGCAGAAAATCGCAGAATTGACGGGCTTTTCCCGAAGATTTCAGGAAATGTGGGGCCGATTTCTCTGCACTGCAGACTGTGTGGCGGAGAGGGAGGGATTCGAACCTTCGGTACAGCTTTGTTGCGCTAAGCCTCGACGTGTCCGTAAGTTACAGACAACAAATCCCTAGCAGAGAATTGCACACCGAAAACTGCCGAT
>Ga0302326_10007709_pt1 | contig 23859 bp, 22 predicted proteins | sample Palsa_T0_3_FD_202264 | JGI IMG/M metagenome (GOLD analysis project Ga0302326, IMG submission 202264) | Peat permafrost microbial communities from Stordalen Mire near Abisko, Sweden - Palsa_T0_3 | ecosystem: Environmental > Terrestrial > Soil > Palsa > Peat permafrost | place: Sweden: Abisko... | reverse complement strand
GCACGTGCGGTCTTCCAGCGAGCCCAACTGGGGCAACATGCCTCGTTTGCCGCGGGGCAAACCCGTGTTTTCATGGGAATGCGGCACGCCGTACGCCGTCTAACGCAAGGCGGAGGTCTTCTTCATGGCTCTCTCCAGGTCTTCTCGTCGCATCGTCCGTGGTCTCTTCGGCGCCGGCATCTCGGCGCTCGCGTTTGCCGGCGTGATGCTCGCGCCCCGAACCGCGCACGCTCAAGGGGTTTACGTCTATGCCCAGCCGCCGCCTCCCCCGCCCCCTCCCTATGGCTACGGCTATCGCGGAGGCTACGGCTACCGGTACGCCGAGCCGCCGTACGCGCTGCAGCTCGGGTTCGATCTCGAGGGCGCCTTCCCCGTCGGCGTGAACGTCCCCGGCAACCAGAACGACCTGAAGGGCGGGGGCGGCTTCAAGGTCCGCGTCGGCGAGCAGATACGCTTCCCCGGCATCCGTTTCACCCCCGAGGCGGGCTACAGCTTCGACCACCTGTGGGCCAACGACGACGCCGGCGATCAGTTCGGCTGGGACATGAACAAGCTCTTCGTGGGAGCGCGCCTGGCCTTCGGCCGCATCCTCGTGCCGGTGGTCTACGCGCACATCGGCTACGGGTGGCGTCAGACGCCGGCGGACGACGGTATCATCACCGGCGGCAACGGCGGTCTGGCCTACGACGTGGGCGGGGCGCTCGACCTGCACGTAGTCCCGCATTTCGGCTTCGGCGTGCACCTCGAGTATTCGGCCATCGACATCCCCTTTCAGCCGCAGTGGGTCGCGCTGGGCGCCCATGCCGACTTCATCTTCTAGCCCGGGCAGGGGCGGCGGGCGAATGCTGTCCTGGAACGTCGCGACGGAGCCGGTCGGGCCTTGACCGACGGTCTCCTGGCGCGCGCCAGGGCGCGTCCGGGCTTGCGTCCGATGCGCTCGCTGCCGCTGCTCGAGCCGCAGCGGGGCAAACTCGAGAAGTGCGTCTTCTGCCCGAAGCTGTGCCGGAGCGCCTGCCCGGTCTCCAACGCCGAGCCACGGGAGACCATCACCCCCTGGGGGAAGATGAGCGTCTCGTGGATGGCCGCCCACGGCGACGTGCCGGTCGACGCCACGCACGCCGCGCCGGCCTGGGCGTGCACCAGCTGCCACGCGTGCCGCGAGGTGTGCGACCACAAGAACCCCGTCGCCGACGTCCTGCTCGACACGCGCGATGCCCTCGCTCGCGCCGGCACGGCTCCGCCGGCAGCTCGCCGCGTGCTCGAGCGCTTCGCCAGGCACGACGGAGCGACCCGCGCCGCCGCACGGGCGCTGGCCGCGGACGCCGGTTCCGAGCGGGTCCGGGAGGACGCCAGGGACGCGCTCCTGGTGGGCTGCGGCTACCTTCGTGGCGCCCCGCGCGAGGCACGCGAAGCCGTGGATGCGGCGACGAAGCTGGCGGGGGCGCCGGTGGCCCTGGTCCCGGGCTGCTGCGGCCTCCCGCTGCGCCTGGCCGGCGATCGCCAGGGGTTTGCCGCGCACGCGGCGACGCTCGCGCGCTCCGTCGAAGGGCGCGACCGCGTGACTGTGGTCGACGCCGGATGCGCGATGGCGCTGAAGCGGGCCTACCCCGAGGTCGGCGTCGCCATCACACCGCCGGTCGAGCTCCTGGTCGAACGAGCGGCTCGCAGCCTCGCGCGCATGAACCATGTCTTCCCCGAGGCCGGACCGGTGCGCTGGCACGATCCCTGTCAGCTCGGGCGCGGCCTCGGTGTGTACGACGCGCCGCGCGCGGTGCTCGGTCGCGCCCTCGGTCGTGCGCCCGACGAGCTGTCGGCGCACGAGCGACGCGAGCACGGCCTGTGTTCGGGGGCCGGCGGCCTCTTGCCCTCGACCATGCCGGAGGTGGCCGGAGACATCGCCGCCGCACGCCTGGTAGCGCACGCCCGCGCCGGCGGGGGTCGCATCGTCACCGCGTGCGCGTCGAGCTTGCGGGCGATGCGACGCGCCTCGTCCCGCCAGTCCTGCGGCGTCGCGGTCGACGATCTGGTGAGCTGGATCGCGCGGGCTCTGCGGTAGGTTGGAGATTCCGGCGTCATCGATCCTCGGCCGGAAATGCCGGACCGCGGCATCAGCGGGCGAGAACGGCGGCGTTGCCCGTGGTCGGCTCGCCGCGCCGGGCCAGCACCATGTCGGTCTGGTCGGAGAGGACGCCGAAGGTGCCGTCGCGGAGGGCGGGCGCCACCTTCTCGCGCTCGTCGCCGCGCATGGGTATCTGGAACAAGAGATAGTCCGCGTCGTAGGGGCCGAACCGCAGCGTGTACGCGTCCTGGCGGCCGGAGACGTGCGGCAGGAGATGCTCGGAGGCGCTCACCTTCGCGTCCGCCGGGATCTGCGCGATGAGCGCGGCCAGCTCGCTGCGGCGCGCGCGATCGAGCGCAGTCGTCCCCATGGGGTACGCATCGAAGCCGCCACGCACCGTCTCGCGCTGGAGAACCGCGCCGTAGAGATAGCTGCACGCCAGCGTGGCGGCGATCACGCCCGCCACCAGGGCGCGCTGCCGCGTGGGGCCCCGGGTGTCCGACGGGTAGCGCGGCTCCCGCGCGCGCGCCAGCTGAAGGACCACGCCGATGAACACGAACGCCGTCCAGTACGAGGTGTACTGAAACGAGATCTGGTTGAGCGGCGAATATCCGGTGGAGAGCAACGTGAAGAGAAACCCCGGCAAGAGAAGGAGCCACCCCGAGGGCCTGGCCAGCGGCAGGAACAGCACCGGCACGAGGAGCTGGAGGAGGTAGACGAGCTTCTCCGGCTCGACCACGACGTTCGCCGTGTACACGGGGTTTCCCACCACCGTCTCGAGGACGCCGCCGAACCCTTGCTCCCCCGGCGGAAGGAGCCCCGCGTACTGGTTGACGAACGACTCGCGACCGGCGGCGAAATGCGGCATGACGCCGAGCTTCATGACCAGGAAGTAGCCCGCGCCCACCGCGGCCAGGAGCGCCCCGGCCCGCACCGCCCTGCCGCTCAGGAGAAGAAGGAGGCCCATGACGGCCAGGCAGGACGCCACGTCCTCGCGCACCGAGAGCGCCAGGAGGGCGGCCACCACGGCCAGCACGCGCCGCCGCGCCTCCACGGCGTAGAGGGTCAGCCAGAGGAAGAAGACCCCCAGCGGCAGGTAGTGAAAATCGTAGAGGTTCGCGCCGTGGAGAGGCGGATAGGCGAGATAGACGAAGGCGACCAGCGTCGCCGTCCAGGGAGGCAGGTGACGGCGCGCGTAGAGGTGCAGGGGAATCGCCGCGCCCCCCATGAGCGCCGCCTGGACGACGAGAAGCGTCTCCGGGTGAGGCGCGAGCCGGTAGATCGGCGCGAGGACGTAGGAGAAGAACGTGGCGTGATGGCGCAGGTGCGTGCCGGTCGGCCCGTCGAACGGCGTCGAGAGGAACATCGGCCCGCCGTGCACCAGGTTCCACATCAGGTTGTCTTCGAGCCCCATGTCGAAGCTCGACGTTCCCAGATTGCGGTGATGGGTCACGGTGACCACCGCGAAGTACGTGGCGTACGCGCACGCTCCCGCGATGGCGACCAAGAGCGGCGCGTCGATCCGCGCGCATGCGGCGACGGCGCGCTGCCGGGCGCTCGCCATCCGTACCACCCAGGTGCGCTTCCAGTCCTCCAGGCGCGGGAAGGCGGGCGGCGTCTCCAGCACCATACGCGCGGACCCCCACGCGCCGAACCCGAACGCCGCAGCCAGCGGCAGAAACACCGCCTGCCGATCCTCCCAGAGCCGTGCATCGAAGAGGAAGGGCACGAGCCCCGTCAAGGCCAGAGGCGAGAGACGGCGCGCGAGGCGTTCGACCCGATCGAGCCCGGCCCGGCGCCAGCGCAGGAGAAGCGCCGCGACCACGAGCCCGGCGACGACCAGCGCGATGCCCATGTCGAGGAACACGAAGAGGCGCGCGTGCGGCCCGAGCGAGTTGTCGCGCGTGTAGCTCGGGAGCGACGGACGCGAGGCGAACGCCCATACCGCCAGGCCGGCCGACGTGGCCTCGAGCGCACCCAGAGCCGCCAGCCGCGCGATGCGCGTCGCCAGCGGCAACGGCACGGGGGCTTCCACGAAGGTCGGGCGAATTGCCAGCATGCATCTGGCGGCGGCGAATGCCGTCCGCGTCCTCAATCGTCACGACGGAGTCTGTCGCGGCTTTGGGCGACAGTCTCCTAGCCAGGATTATTCACGACGTCGTCGAGCATGGCACGATTCCTCGGTGCCTTCCGCTAGGCTTCCCCCCCGGTTTGCCCCCGTCCCGCCGCGACCAGCTGGAGAAGCCGCGATCGCCCATCGCGCGGCGCGTGCTCGCCTCCTTCGCCGTCACCGTCGTGGCCTTCGCGGTGACCCTGGGCTGGGGGATCGTCGCCCAGCGACGCGCGGCGGACGATAGCTTGGAGCTCGCGCGCGGGTACGTGCCGGTGGCCATGCGCCTGGCGCAGCTGCGCGCGGCCCAGACCACGCTGTCGACGCTGGTCGACGGCATCCCCGACGAGCGCGAGCCGGGGTCGACCCAGGCGCTCCTGGAGACGCTGGTGGGCGCGCGCCGCACCATGTTCGTCGAGACCCGCGCGGCCATGACGCAGACCCTGCGCGACGTGGGAAGCGACGCCACCCGCGCGCTGGCCCGGCAGCTCGCCGCGGAGCTCGACGGGGTGGAGCAGCTCCTCGACGGGGATCCGGCCCTCTTCGAGCGGCTCTACGCCGCCATCGCCAGCGGGGATCGCGACGGGATCAACCGCACCATCGTATCCCTGGGAGCGCTGGAGCACGACGCGGACAAGCGCCTCCGCGTGCTCGCAGGGCGCGTCTCGGGGGCCATCGACGCTCTCTCCAGCGCCGCGCGTGAGCGCGAGCTGCGATCCATCTGGGCGCTCGCCGTCCTGGCCGCCATGACGCTCGCGGTCGGGCTGCTGGTGTCTCTGCACGTCCGGCGACTGCTCGCTCCGCTGGCGAGGGTCACGGAACGCGCACGATCGGTGGCCCGGGGCGACCTGGAGGCCCGGCCGGTGGAGCCGAGCGACGACGAGATCGGCCAGCTCGAGGTCGCCTTCGAGAAGATGGTCTCCGGCCTGTCGCGGGCGCAGGCGCTGGCGCTGTCGAACGAGCGGCTGGCGGCGATCGGCAAGATGGCGGCGCACGTGACGCACGAGATCCGCAACCCCCTCTCGGCGATGGGTCTCAACGTGGAGCTGCTGGAAGAAGAGATCTCCCAGGGTGGGCGGCAGGCCGCCGACAGCGCAGAGGTGAAGAACTTGCTGGCCGCCATCCAGCGCGAGGTGCAGCGCCTCGAGCACCTGAGCGAGGAGTACCTGCGCGTCGCCCGGTTGCCGGAGCCGCGCATGGAGGCCGACGACGTGGCCACGGCGGTGCGCGACATCGTGTCCTTCGCGCGTCCGGAGATCGAGCTGGCCCGCTGCACCGTCGCCGTCGACGTCGAGCCGGATCTGCGTCCGGCCCTGTTCGACGAGGCGCAGCTCCGGCAGGCGCTGCTCAACCTGCTGCGAAACGCGCGCGAGGCGATGCCCGACGGCGGCCCCATCGGCGTGCGCGTGGAGGGCGCGGGGATGAGCGTGGTCATCGACGTCGAGGATCGCGGGGGCGGCATCCCGGAGGAGATCCGGGCGCGGGTGTTCGACCCGTTCTTCTCCACGAAGGGCGAGGGGACGGGCCTGGGTCTGGCCATCACGCGCCATATCGTGGAGTCGCACGGCGGCAGCGTGACCTGCGAGCGAAGGGACGGCGGAGGAACGCGCTTCCGCATCGCGCTCCCCATCGCACCGACCAAGGGAACGCGGCTGTCGGGGGGGATCTGAGAGCGGGGACGCCGTGGCTCTGGAGGCGGCGCGGCCGGCCCTCGATGCGCCGGCGAGATGTGGTAAAATGGTGCGTACCCATGCCCCGCTCCGATGGTCGCGCCCTCGACGCTCTCCGCCCGGTCGAGATGATCGTTGGCTTCCACCGTCCGTCGGAGGGCTCGGTGCTCTACCGCGCGGGCGGCACCGTGGTGCTGTGCACCGCGTCGGTGGACGAAAAGGTTCCCCCCTTCCTGGAGGGCAAGAACCAGGGCTGGGTCACCGGTGAGTACCAGATGCATCCGCGGGCCAACGCGCGCAGGCAGGATCGCGACGGCCGGGGACGGGCCCCGAGCGGGCGCACGCAGGAGATCCAGCGTCTCGTGGGCCGCGCCCTGCGCGCCGCCGTGGACATGGAGAAGCTCGGCACACGCACCGTGTCCATCGACTGCGACGTGCTGGAGGCCGACGGCGGCACGCGGACCGCGTCGATCACCGGCGGCTTCGTGGCCCTCGCGCTGGCCCTGGCCAAGGTGAAAGCGCGCGCCCTTCGCGAGCCGGTGGCGGCGACCAGCGTGGGCCTGGTCGAGAAGCTGGGGCACGCGCTCGACCTCTGCTACGTCGAGGACTCGCGTGCGCGCGTGGATCTGAACGTGGTGGCCACGGCCAGCGGGAAGATCGTGGAGATCCAGGGTACGGCGGAGGGTGAGCCGGTCGAGCGGCGGGAGATCGACGGCATGGTCGACCTCGCGCTGGCCGGGATCGCCCGGCTGGCACTGCTGCAGCGCGCTGCGCTGGAAGGCGCCGGGGTCGACCTCGCGGCTCTCACCGTGAAGTGACCCGGCCTCTGGCGGGCTAGCCCAGGGCTAGCCCGGATTATTCACCACCGCAGGAGACATGGCGTGAGTCCGAAGGTGATTTTCGGGCAGATCGGCGTTGGGCGCGCGGAGCAAGACTTGCCGTCTTGCGAGCACGACCGACGTCGAGATGCCCGGAAAGCGCCGAGGAATCGCGCCATGCTCGACAAGGTCGTGAATAATCCGGGCTAAGAGCATGAGCCGTCCCCACGTCGAGACACTGGTGGTGGCCACCTCCAACCGGGGAAAGCTGGAGGAGCTGCGAACGCTGCTGGCGGGGTTGCCGGTCGATGTCCGCTCGGTGGCGGAGGTGCTGCGCGAGCCTCCCCACGTGGTGGAGGACGGCGAGACGTTCTCGGCCAACGCGGTCAAGAAGGCGCGGGCGGTCGCGCACGCGACCATGATGTTGACCCTGGCCGACGACTCGGGGCTCGAGGTGGACGCCCTCGACGGACGGCCCGGCGTCCGCAGCGCGCGCTTCGCCCACCCGCGAGCGACCGACGCCGAGAACAACGCCGCGCTGCTGGCGGCGCTGGAGGAGCTGGGCGATCCGCCGGAAAAAGAGGGCTTTCGCGCGCGCTTCCGCTGCGTCCTGGCGCTGGTGGATCCGTTCACCGGGGGCGGCGAGCCGCGAATCGTGGAGGGGACCTGCAAAGGCACGGTCACCCGCACGCCCCGCGGCTCCGGGGGCTTCGGCTACGACCCTCTCTTCGTCGTGGACCAGACCGAGACGACGATGGCCGAGCTCGGCGAGGAGGAGAAGAATCGCGTCAGCCATCGCGGCCGCGCGTTCGCCCTGTTGCTCCCCGTGCTCCGGAGCGTCCTGGCAGAGCGCGCCGCGCAAACAGCCAGCGCGGGGTGAGGCGGACGGCGGAAACCAGGCGCCTTCATTTGCCGAAGAGGTCGAAGTGCGCGCCGCAGCCCACGACGAACGCGGCATAAGGCGTCTGCAGGTTGGTGGGGATCTGTCCGTGGTTGACGTAGTCGGGCGTCCCCGAGAGGCCGTCGCCCTGATTGGGGCCGAAGCCGATGCTTCCGCTGGTGTCGGTGAGGGTGCCGCCGGAGATGGTGAGCATGGGCGAGAGCGTGAAATGGTTGGCCAGGCGAATCTCGGCGCCCAGGCCCAGCCGAAGAAACTCGATGCCCATCGCCGACCAGGTGCCCGTCGAGTTCGACACCTGCATCTTCCGGAAGCCGAAGGACAGCTCGCTGGCAAAGGAGACGTTGTCCACGTTCCCTGCGAGCAGGCGCAGACCGACCCCCACGAACGACGTTCCGGCGCTGGTGGACGTCTGCTCGAAGCGATGCCCGGCGCCCACCAGGCCAAGCTCGAAGACCGCGTAGGGGATGTATCGCCGCTCGATGCGCGCCCCCACGTCGACCTCGAGGGCGACCCCGTTGGTGACGAAGTTTCCGGTCGTCTCGTAGTACCCGTTGGGATCCTGGTATAACCCGCCGCCATAGGCGAGCACCCCCAGACGGGCGCCGAGCCACAGCCCGTAGCGGGGCGCGTGGATGTCCTCCGCGGGCGACATGCCCGGAGGGGGCGGCGGGGCGGCGACATACACGTACTGCACTGGCGGGGCTGGACCCTCGACCGGCTGGGGACCCTGCGAAGGCGGCGGGGGCGGCGGAAAGGGCGGGGGCGGCGGGGGCTCTCCAGCGGGAGGAGGCAGCGCGGGCAAGGGCGAAGGGTCGCCTTGCGCCGAGGAGGTTCCGCCGATCGCCAAACCGAAAACGACGACTAAGCTCTGGGATAGAAGACGGCGCACGCCTCGATGATAGGCGACGGCTGGAGCTTGCGCATGGCGAAGCCGTACAAAGAAATGGCCCGATATGGCGGGGTGGGCATCGACCTCGTTCTCGCCATTCTTCTCCTCGGAGCGTTCGGTCACTGGCTCGACGGCAAGTACTTCGCTTCGCACGACTACGCCATGCTCGGCGGGGGCTTCCTCGGCGTGGCGGTGGGCGTACGAAGCCTGGTGCGCGCGGTAAAGCGCATGCAGCGGGACATCGAGGTGGCCGAAGCGGGGGACCCGGCGGGGAGTCGCTGGACGGTCGACGAGACCTGGGTACATAAGGTGGACGGCGACGACGGCCCTCCGCCTCATGACCGACCCCGCCCGCCCAGTTCCTCCAACTCCTAGGGGCGCGCCCCGCCCGGGCTCGACGGGCTTGGCCGCAGCGCCCCCGGGGCCCTACGTGCTCGACGCCCGCATGCGACGTTGCCTCCTGGCCGTGGCCCTCTCGGGGGCCGCCTCGACGTCGGGTGCCCTGGTGGTGTTCGGCGCGCGGAGCGCCTTCTCGGTGGCGCTCGGCTCGGGGATCGCCACGGGAAATCTCTGGGTGCTCGGCCGCATCGTGGGAGCCCTCCTCCCCAGCGAAGCGGCGGGGGCGCGGGCGCAGAGCAAGGCGGGCTGGGTGCTGGTCGCGATGCTCAAGATGGTGGGCCTCATCGGCCTCCTGTGGCTGCTCATGCGTCACGGGGTGGTCTCGCCCCTCTCGCTCATGGCCGGGTTCGGGTCCCTGCCGATCGGCATTGCCATCGGCTCGCTCGTGAGCGATAGAAGCGCGCCGGCGGAAGACGCACCCTAGACGAGCCCCGCATGCCCGAGCACACCACCTTCTTCAGCTACCTCCTCGAGCGTTTCCCGGCGCTTGGCCAGAACATGCACGTCTTCGGGAAGTCGCTGTTCGGACAGCCGGTCAGCGCGCACGGCGCCGAGCCGCTCGTGGCCGCCCTCTTCGTGATGATGCTCCTGGTGGTCCTCGCCTTCAGCGTTCGCGGGCAGCTCGTCGACTACGACAAGGCGGTCATTCCCGAGACCACGCTGACGCTCCGCACCTTCTTCGAGGTCTTCGTCGGCTACTGGTATAACACCATGAAGGACATGATGGGGCCGCGCCGGGCCAAGCGGTATTTCCCGCTGGTCGGCTCGCTGGCCTGCTTCATCTTCTTCTCCAACGTGCTCGGCCTCATCCCCGGCTTCGCGCCGCCGACGTCCAACTGGAACGTCACCATGGGCTGCGCCATCTGCGTCTTCGTGATGTTCAACTACTACGGTTTCAAAGTGAACGGCTTCGGGCACATCGCCCACCTCTTCGGGCCGTACATCGGCTGGTGGGCTATCCCCATCAATGTCTTGCTCTTCGTCGTGGAGCTGGTGTCGACGCTCATTCGTCCGCTGACCCTGAGCGTTCGTCTCATGCTCAACATGGCCGTGGACCACCTCCTCATCACCCTCACCCTGGGGATGATCGCGCTCTTTCTGCCGGTTCCGGTGCTCGTCCTGGGGACGCTGGTGTGCGTCATCCAGGTGATGGTCTTTTGCCTCCTTACGGCGATCTACATCTCGCTGGCCACCGAGCACGAGGATCATCACGAGGCCGATGCACACGCCCCGTCCGCCGCTCAGCCCGCGGGCGCGCCGCAGGCAGCGCACTAGGAGACCGTCGGGGCGTTCCAGGACGGGGACGGCATGCGCCGCCCCTAGCCACGCCGACGGAAAGCGACTATGAGGGGCCGCCCCGGCGATCACCCAAGCCACTCGACGGAACCCCAAAGGAGTCATTGACGATGTCGACCCCGAAGAAGCTCGCGCTCGCGGCATTCTCGTTCGCTGCGGCCTTCCTGATCCCGGTCCTGGCGTTCGCGCAGGAGGACAAGGCCGGCGCCAATGCGTTCGACGCGAAGGCTTGGGCCGCGGCGGGCGCGGGGATCGCCATCGGGCTGGGCGTCCTCGGCGGGGCCCTCGGTCAGGGCCGCGCCGCCGCTGCCGCTCTCGAGGGCATCTCCCGCAATCCGGGCGCCTCCACGCGCATCTTCACACCGATGATCATCGGCCTGGCGCTCATCGAGTCGCTGGTGCTCCTCGCCTTCCTCATCGCCTTCTTCCTCCAGGGCTTCGCGACCCGCTGACGGCGACCTGGCAGAGTTCAGCGACGTAGCCCGCCGCGGCGCAGGTCCCTGGCCAGGTGGGCCACCCAGACCAGCGCCGCCGCGACGAGCAGCCCGCTACCCAGCCCCTCGTGCCGCGCGTCGCGCAGGAGCAACACCCCGCCGAGGATGAGCGCGGCCGCCGTGAGACCCGAGAAGAGCCGTCGTCCCAGCCGGTCCGCGGCGGAAGGCAGGCCCGGGTCCTCCGTGCGCAGGGCCATGCGACCCAGGCGCAGGTCCTCGAGGACTTCGCGCACCTGCATGGGCATGTCGTAGCCGGCGCGCGAGAGCTGCTCGACCCCGCGCCAGAGCTCGTTGCCCAGCCGGACCGGGGAGTAGCGCTTGCGCAGGATCTCGAGGAAGTACGGCGCGGCCTCGCCGAAGACGTCGAGGTCGGGGTCGATCTGTTTCCCGATGCCCTCGACGGTCATCAGCGCCTTGCCGACCAGCATGAAGTCGGTGGGAATCTCCAGCCCGTACTTGATGGCCCCCTGCACCAGGTCGCGGATCATGGCGGAGAGCTCGATTTCCTTGAGGGGCTTGCCGAGGTACTTCTCGGTCAGAATCCTCACCTCGTCGCGGTACTCGCGAAGGTCGATCTTCTTGGTCGGCCGGCCGATAGCGTAGAGAGCGTCCGCCACGCCCACCATGTCCTTGCGAACCGCGGCGACCATGAGATCGACCGTGCGATCCCGTAGCTCCGGCGAGAGGCGTCCGACCATCCCCAGATCGATCATCCCCACCACGGGGGCGTCGTCGGGGCCCATGATGATGACGTTGCCCGGGTGTGGATCGGCATGGAAGAACCCATCGTCGAAGATCATCTTGATGATGAGCCGCGTCGCGAGCTTGGCGATCGACGTGCCGCTGGCTCCTTCGGCCACGGCGCGGTCGAGCCTCTTCCCGTCGAAGAACTCGAGGGTCAGCACGTGCTTGCTGGACGCCTGCCGGTACACGCGGGGGAAGCGCACCCGCTCCTGACCGGCGAAGTTGTGAGCGAAGCGCTCGGCGTTGTCGGCCTCGGTGGTGAAGTTGAGCTCCGTGGTGATGGAGCGGTCGAACTGCTGCACCAGCCCGACCGGCGAGTAGATGCGTGAATCGGGGATGGCGCGCTCGATGGCCGCCGCCATCATGTGCAAGAGCTCGAGGTCGCGCATCACCGTGGTGGCCACACCAGGTCGCTGCACCTTGACCACGACCAGCTGCTCCCCGTCCTCCGTGGCGAGCACGGCGCGGTGCACCTGGCCGATGCTGGCGGTGGCGAGCGGCTGGGGGTCGAAGCTCACGAAGATGTCCTCGAGGGGCGCCCCCAGGCTGGACTCGACCACGTCCTTGATCTGCTCGAAGGGCACCCCGGGCACGTCGTCCTGAAGCTTCTTCAGCTCGGCGATGAGCTCGGGCGGCAGAACGTCCGCGCGCGTGCTGGCGATCTGTCCCAGCTTGATGAAGCTCGGCCCGAGGTCTTGCAAGACCAGACGCGCGCGCGCGTGGATGGATACGCGTCTCTTCTCGTCCTCGCCCTTTTCCACTTCCTCGGTGGGGATCTCCGGCGCGTCCGCCGCACCTTCGAGGACCTTGGCTTTCGCGCTTCGACCGCGCAGCGACGGAGGCACGGAGGCCCCGGCTCTCCGCGTCCGGCCGAAGCCCGCCCGGGCCACCACCTCCCCGAACCCGTGCCGCACCAGCACGCTGGAAATCTCGCGCAGGCGCGCCAGATCGCGCACCGCGGAGAGGACCGACACCATCGGCCTTCAGTCTCTCATGGCCGCGTGCAACGCGTCACTCGGCCGCAACGTCGCCCCGCAAACCCGCGTCGCCGGCCTCCCCTGCGCCGTCCCCGGCCAGCGCGTCACTCGACCCATCCCCCCCGCCGGAATCGGCCCCGGCCTCGGGGATCGGCTCGGTCCCGCCGTTGCACGCGTTCTGGCAGTCGTAGACGAAGCCCGAGCCGCCGGGGCTGGCCTCGCAGGTGCACAGATCGAAGGCGAGCGTTCCGCCCGGGCACTTGGGCGGATAGGCGCACTGCTGCCCGTCCTCGGCCAGCGAGCACGCGCCGGTCATCGCCGCGCTCTCGGTCGCCGGGCACGCGATGGGCGTCCCCCCCGCTTCGCCGCAGGAAGGCGTGGCGCCCGCCAGGAAAGGGTTGCCCGAGCCATCGACGCACTGGAAGGTCCCGTCCTGGCACACGCAACGAATGGTCACGGTGGCCAGCGCACAAGCGAACGTGGGGCTGCATACCTCGCCGGGGGAGCCGCAGGTGGCGCCCACCGTGGTGTCGACGGTGGTCGGGCAGGCATCTCCCGCATCTCCCCCGACGGAGACGCTCGATGTCGAGCTGGACCTGCACCCGGTGCTCGTCCCCGCGACCGCAAGGCCCAGCCCGAGACCGAATCCCAGCCCGAGGAGCAAGCGCGACAGCTCGAGAGTCATGCCTCATCACCTAGGCGGTGCTGTGCCACAGTCGCTTGCCCGGTAACACGACAAACGCTCATCCTCGCTGTCCAGCGTTCAGCGCACGCGCACGACGGCCCCCGGGTCGATGCCCTGGGAAGCAGGGTAGGCAGCCACCCACCCCGCCGGCAGGCGCGGCCCGGTGAAGTCGAACAGCCAGCGGGCGTCGAGCGGCGCGAGGTTGACGCATCCGTGGCTCTTCACGCGCCCGAAGTCCCGGTGCCAGTAGGTGCCGTGCAGGGCGACGGCGTGATCGAAGAACTGCACGTAGGGCACGTCCTCGAGCGAGTAGTGCGCCTCGATGTCGTCGCGATCGACGTCGTCCATGTCCGACGCCAGGATCTTCACCCAGATGCGATGCACGCCGGTCGGGGTCGCTGCGTCGGTGCCCGGTGCCCCCCGTCCGGTCGAGACCAGGGTGGCATACACGGGGTGAACGCCCTCGTAGGCCACCAGGGTCTGCGTCGCGATCTCCACGTCGATCCAGGGCTCCCCGGGGCGCGTCAGCTCGGACGGCGGCGGCGCTCGATGGGGGCGCGCCAGATCGCGCGACAGCATCCAGTCGGATTCGCCGACACGCGCGTAGGCGTCGCTCTCCTCCGACACGTGCACGATCTGGAATCGTGCCTTCGCGTCCTTGGCCTTGGTCTTGGTCTTGTCGCCCGGTCGCGGGGGCTCGGACCACACCCCGGCATGCTCGGTCAGCACCCAGGCGAGATCGAGCGGCGCGTCGCCTGCGTCCAGGTGCTCGCCGTGGAAGAGCGACGGGCGGGCCGCACCCAGGTCACGAAGGGCGATCCAGAGACCCTTGGTGGTCTTCCCCCACCGCTCCCCGCCGGCGATGCGCTGGTCGACCACGGCCACTCCCCAGCCACCTTCGAGCTCCCGGTCGGGGGTGCCCTCCTCCGCCGAGTCGAGGTCGGCGTAGGCGCTGGCACCCTGACGAGTGACGAAGAAGTACTCGCGCAGGAGCCCGTCGGCGCGGGGCGCGACTTCGGGCAGGCGGGTGGCGGTCGGCTCGTCCGGCAGGAGGGTGGCGTCGTCGGAGCAGGTCCAGGCCACCGGTCCCACCAGCCACCAGGAGCCGGTGCAGCCGCTCCCGTGCTTCGCGCCGAAGATGGGCAGCGTCGCACCCGGGTCGGTCAGGCCGCGCCGCCCGCTCGCGCGGTTCGCCCCCGCAAAGAGGACCATGTCCCCGGGGCGCCCTCCCTCCCCCGGTTTGGGTGCCACCGACCGCGCCCACGAGGCGAGCGAGATGTCGCCCTCGGCGACCCACGGAGGGGGGAGCACATCGGCGCGGACGGCGGCGGCAGCGGCCAGGAGCGCCGCGACGCCGAGCACGACACCGAACCCCCTCACGGTGTTCGCTCAGGGCTGCGGGATGCGAAGCTTGAAGGTGGCCCCTCGCCCGGAGCTCTGCACGGTGATGCTCCCGCCGTGCTCCTCGGCGATCTTCTTGACGATGGCCAGGCCGAGGCCCGTTCCCCCCTTCTTGCCGCTGGTCACGAAGGACTGGAAGAGCCGGTGCTCGATGTCCTTGGGGATGCCCGGACCGGTGTCCGAGAAGCTCACCACCAGCGCTCCATCCTCCTTGTCGCGCGTCACCTTGACGATGAACTTGCCGCCCTTCGGCCCCATCGCCTCCACCGCGTTGCGCGCCAGGTTGTGGACCACGCGAAGGATCTTGCCTTCGTCGAAGCGCGCCGTCCCGCGCTCCTGCACGTCGACCACCAGCTCGACGCCGCGGCGGCCGAGCTCCCCCTCGAGCTGGTCGCGCACGTCGTCGAAGAACTTTTGCACATACACCTTGCGCACCAGGACGCTCTTCTCGCCGCGCGCGAACTCCAGCACCTCGCGTTGCATGGCGCCGATGAGGTCGAACTGACGCAGGATGAGCTCTGCATGGCGGTGCCGCTGATCGGCGTCGTCGGAGCTCTGCATGAGCTGCACGTAGCCGCTGATGACGGTGAGCGGCGTCTTGAGGTCGTGGATGACGCTGGAGAGGAGGCGCCCGATGGTGGTGAGACGCTCCTCGCGTTCGCGGGCCTCGCGCGAGAGCTGCAGCCGGATGGCCGTCGATGCGTTGGCGGTGACCAGCTCGAAGAGCTCGCGATCCTCGTCGGTGAAGGGCCGGCCGCCGCGCTTGTTGTAGATGGCGATGGCGCCCAAGGGCGTCTCCTCGTCGCCCTCCAAGGGTACGGCCATGGCCGTCTTGACCACCGCGGCGCCCAGACTTTCGTCGAAGGCCTGGTCGCGCCGCGGGTCGTTCTCGGCGTCGCTGGTGATCAGGACCTCGTTGTTGCGGATGGCCCAGCCGATGAGGCCCGCGTCCTCCGGATAGGGCACGCGCTTCATCTTCTTGGCGCGCTCGTCGATGAGGTAAAGCATGCCCGTGCGCCCCTCGGCGTCCTGCAGGGCGACCGCGCCTTTCTTCGCCTCGCAGGCGCGCATGGCCTCGCCGAGCACCGCCATGGACAGCTCGTCGATCGACTGGCCGCGCGCCATCGCCCGCTCCAGGTCGAAGAGGAGCTTCAGGTCACGGACGCGGTGCTCGAGCTGCTCCTTGGTGTCGAGGAGCTGGATGTTCTTCTGCGTGACGGACATGAAGAGGCGCGAGTTGTCGATGCTCACCGCCGCCTGCGTCGCCAGCGCGGCGAGGATCTCCGCGTCGTCGTCGCTGAACTCGCCGTCCGTCTTGTTGAGCACCTGCACCACGCCGATGGTCTTGCCGAGATGATTCTTCATCGGCGCGGCCAGGATGGAGCGCGTCCGGTAGCCCGACAGCATGTCCCACTCGGGGCTGAAGCGCGGGTCCTTGTAGGCGTCGCGCACGTGCAGCGGTTTTCCCGTGCGCGCCACGTGGCCGGCGATGCCGTGGCCAATCTTCAAGCGAATGGAGCGGACGTCCTGGCCCAGCGCGATGCGCGACACGAGCTCGTCGTTGGACTCGTCCAGCAGGTAAAGCGTGGCGCGGTCGGCCTCCAGCGCCTCGGTGATCTTGTCGAGTATGAGCTCCAGCAACTGGTCGAGATCGAGCGTCGTCCCCAGCGCCGTGCCCACTTCGCGCAGCGCCTTGCTGACCCGGATCTCCCTGGCGAGGCTTGCCTCGGCGACCGCCAGGCGGGAGTCGAGAGACGGCGCAGGGCTCGATCGCGTAGCCACAGGCCCATCCTACAGGCGGCGTGCCGCGATGGTCAGAGACAACTTGGAGGGGCGCCCCCGCGCGCAGGGGTGGGGCAAGGAGTCCCGCGGGCCGAGCTCGGGCGGGCGTTTGCGAGCGAGAAGGATTGTGGGCTACCGTCGCGCCGCTCCATGCCCCGCACGCTCGTCGTCACGCCCACTTACAACGAGAAGGACAACCTGACGCGCTTCGTCGACGCGGTGCGCGGCGCCCTCCCGGACGCCGACCTCCTCGTCGTGGACGACGACTCGCCCGATGGCACGGGTGAGCTCGCCGATGTGCTGGCGGCGGCGGACCCGAAGGTCCGGGTCCTGCACCGCGCCAACAAGCTGGGCCTGGGGACGGCGTACCTCCAGGCCTTCGCGCGCGGCCTGGCCGAGGGGTACGAGCGTTTCTTCGAGATGGACGCCGATCTGTCGCACGACGTTCGCTATCTCCCGGACTTCGTCCGCGCGCTCGACGAGGGGTACGACGTGGTGATCGGATCGCGCAACATACCCGGAGGAGGCGTGGAGGGCTGGGGGGTCGGCCGGCACATCATCTCCAAGGGCGGAAGCCTCTACTCGCGGACCATCCTCGGCTTGCCGGTGCACGACCTGACCAGCGGCTACAAGGCTTTCTCGAGGCAGGCGCTCGAGGCCATCGCCCTCGACCAGGTGCATTCCAACGGGTACTCGTTCCAGATCGAGATGACCTACCGCGCCCTCCTCCGCGGGATGCGCGTCAAGGAGGTCCCCATCGTCTTCGTCGATCGCACGGCGGGCCGCTCGAAGATGAGCCGGCGCATCTTCGTCGAAGCCATCGGCATGGTGTGGAAGCTCCGCTACCTGGCCTTTCGCGGGCGGCTCTGAAGGTGCTCTGAAGATGCTCGGAAAGCGCGCGTTCAGAGCTTGGTCGCGGCGATGACCACGTGCGGATAGGGGAGGACGTCCGGCACGCGAACCATGCGAACCTTGAACCCGAGCTCCGTCAGCATGTCGCCCCACTCGCGGTGATGTCGGTAGGCCAGCGGCTGGTTCCAGCCCACCATCAGCCGGTCGAGCGCCTCGGTGAAGAGGAGGCCGGCGCGCGGCTCGGTGGTGATGTCCTTCACCAGCAACATGCCGCCGGGAACCAGGAGGTCGCGCAGCCGCTGCAGGACGCGTAGCTGGTCGTCGACGGGCAGATGATGCATCACGTCCAGCACGTAGGCGGCGTCGAAGAGTCCCTCGATCGACGCGTCGCGCACGTCTCCCACGAAGAAAGAATGCTCGCGTAGCCCGAGGCGCGCCGTCATGTCGCGCGCGATGCCGATGCGTCGCTCGTTGGGGTCGACGCCCACGACGCGACGACACGGTTGGGTTTGCCCGAAGTACGCCGCGAAGAGGCCGAAGCCGCACCCCACGTCGAGGATACGCCCCTCGTCGGTGAGGAGCAGATCCATCACGCTGAGGAGCTTCGGGCGCAGAATGGAGAAGCGGACGCGCGAATAGGTGCGCTCGAAAGGTGGCAAGGCGCGCACGATCCGGGCGATGGCGTCGCGGCCGTAGACTTCGGGCGCCTCGATGGGCGGCCGAGGGGAGAAGCGCGCGCGGAGCGAGGCGAGCGCCCGGCGGGGTGGCGACGGGGGCGGTTCGGAGACGCCGGCAGAGGGCACCAGCGACAGGTAGGCCGCTGCCGGCGAGGTCGTCAAGTGCGGCGCAAGCGACGCGTCGTGACGACACGTCGGTCGCGTGATAGGCCGAGTCTTCCTCGCGCCCGTAGCTCAGCTGGATAGAGCGGTGGCCTTCGAAGCCACATGTCGGCGGTTCGAATCCGTCCGGGCGTACTCGGGCCTCGCATGCGAGGCCCTCGAACGCCCTGACGGTTCTAGTCTTCTCCGCCATCGCCTGCGGCGAGGGCGGTTCGGAACGAATCGGGCCGGGCGTACCGAACGGAACGAATCGGGCCGGGCGTACCGAACGGATCGGGCCGGGCTCGCGCGGCGGCGAGAGGCGTGCTGGCTACTTGCGGAGCGATCGGACCTGCCAGGCGTCGCGGACGATCTCTTCGAGGGATGAACGCTTCGCGCGCCATCCCAGGATCCGGGCGGCGCGGTCGGGCGAGGCGATGAGGCGCGGGGGATCTCCGGGGCGGCGGGGGCCACGCAACACGCGGACCTCTCGACCGCTCACGCGCTGCACGGTATCGATGACCTGCTCCACCGAATGACCCTGGCCGGTGCCCAGGTTGAGCGCGCCGACTTCGCTGCCGGACGCGAGATGCTCGAGGGCGGCCAGATGAGCCTCGCAGAGGTCGAGCACGTGGACGTAGTCGCGCACGCACGTTCCGTCCGGGGTGTCGTAGTCATGTCCGAACACCGTGACCGCCTCGCGCCGGCCGAGGGCCACGTCGATCACGATGGGCAGTAAGTGGGTCTCGGGATCGTGGCGCTCGTCGAGCGCCGCCCGGACATCGGCACCGGCCGCGTTGAAATAGCGAAGAGCGGCCCAGCGTAGACCGTAGGCGCGACCATAGGCGCCGAGCATGCGCTCGACGGCGAGCTTCGTGTCGCCGTACGGGTTGATGGGGGCGGTCGGGTGGTCCTCGTCGATGGGGACGCGCACCGGATCGCCGTACACCGCGGCGGTCGACGACAAGACGAAGCGCTCCACGCCGGCGTCGAGAGCGCTCTCGAGGAGAGAGATGCTCGCGGCGACGTTGCCCTGGTAGTAGCGGCGCGGGTCGCTCACCGACTCACCCACCTGGATGCGCGCCGCGAAGTGGAGGATGGCCTCGACTCCGTGCGTCCCCAGGACTTCGGCCATTCGAAGGCGATCGGCCACGCTGGCCTCGACGAACGTCGCGCTTGCCGGCACCGCCTCCCGATGTCCGCCCGAGAGGTCGTCGACCACGACGACCTCGTGTCCCGCGCGGAGCAGGACGAGCGCCATGTGCGAGCCGACGTAGCCCGCCCCGCCGGTGACCAGTACCCTCATCCCCTACGAGGCAAGCACACCACAGGCGCGCGCGCGTCTGCGAAAAGAAGCGCGCTGCGCAACGGGACATCTTCTGTCCCGTCTGCGCAGCTCTCTTGCGCCCCCGGGAAGAGCGCTACTCCGCCGGGGTGGTGGGCGGACGCGCCGCGCCGTTGGAGAGATTGGTCTCCGTGCGCGAGGCGTTCTCACGGGATGCCTGGAGCGCGCGGTTACGTCCGCGCGCCTGGCCGCCCGCGCGACCGATGGCCGCCATGTGATCGCGATCGCGGCTCACCACTTCGCCGCCCCTTCGACCGGCGTTGCGTGCTTCGTCCGCGGTAAACTCGTGCGCTCGACCCTGCGCGTGTGCCGCCTTGCCTCCCTTGCTGGCGATCTCGCGCTGCTTCGACAGGTCCATCGAGGCAAATCCTCGGTTGCTCTTCGGACGCTCGGGGATGGTTTGAATGGTCATATCGTGTCTCCTTTCGGTGGCGCGGGGGCCAGTGCAGCGCCTGTGCCCGCTCCTCCCGCCGCCTCCCGCCGTGGGAGGTAGTTGAAATCACTGACGCATTGCGCGAGCGCGGACCCCAAATCACGGGGCGGATTGCCACTTCTTGGCGGAATGCCACGCGCTCGGGCTATCGCACTTGGTAGTCCATGTGCTCCAGCGGGGCTGCGCGAGAGACCACGAACGAACGCGGTCTGCCGGGCGTAGTGGGGTGTGGGCGTCCCCCGCGCGACGGGGCGAACGAAGTGTTGGCGCGCGCATCTGGGCGCCGCGACGAGCGCATCCGCGTCGCAGCACCGGCCAGCCGAACGGGGCCTGGACTGCGTCAGAACTCGACCGCGAGCCCGAACGTCCAGGACTGTCCCCCGACACGCATGGGATTGGCCTGGATGCCCAGGCCGTCGAGGTCGGCGCGTGTGTATTCGGCGAAGGCGTAGGTGTTGTTCACACCCAGCGACTCGTCGAAGTTCTTCGCAGAGTACTCGTCGAAGGTATTGAGGTTGAAGGCGAGGCCGACCCCGAGCTCGGTTCCCATGCTTCCGCCGACGCCGAGGTTCCCTGCGAAGTCCGAGGTGCCGACGGTGTTCGAAGCACGCCAGATCGAGTAGCCGAAGCCGAGCTTGGCATAGGGCACGAGGGGCACGCGAGCCTCCCGCCAGAGCACGTCGGCGCGGAGGACCGCCACCGCGTAGAACGGAAAGATGGAGAGCGAGGTGCTCTCGCCCGAGTTGAGGATCCCGTCCGGGCCGTGTGGGGTCACGAACTGCGCGGGACCGCTCATCTTCGTGTACCCGACGCCGACGCCCGGCCCCAGCGTCCCCAGGTGCGGGATGCGCAGCGCTTGCCAGTCGAACTCCAGCTGGAACATCAACCGCGGGAATTTGCCCAGCGTCGACGCGAATGGCGTCGAGCTGCAACTACCCACCGCAGGACATGGAGTGGGTGGGTGCAGCGAGGGGTTGCTGTCCACCGCCGGGGTGAAGGGAGAGAAGCGCAGCTCGATGGCAAAACGCTGTGCCGATTCGTACATCTTGTGCCGCCCGCCGAGGACGTCCTGCCGCTCCTCCTGGGCCTGGGCCCCGCCGGATAGGACCAGGGCGCCGGCGGCCAGCGCGGCGCAGGTAAGGACGATTCCCGGCCTCACGGCGTCTTCCTTCGCCGGCGTCGCACCACGGCGGCCAGCGCGAGGACGCATCCCACCCCTGCCAGCGACGATCCGCCGCGGCCGATGGTCTCCAGCGCGCAGAAGCTGCCTGGGCCGCCACCGTCCTCCTCGTAGTTCTGCCAGAAGTCCTTCACCGGAGCAGGGTAATCGCACACCTCGGTCGACGGTGGGCCGATATTCCCCGTTCCGTCGACGGCTGCGACCACGGTGGTGTAGGTCACCCCGTCGATGAGGCCCTCGATGGTGTACTGCCCGACCGATTTGTCGGCGATGGTGAAGCCCGAGTTCGGCTTGTAGATGTACTGGCTGGGAATGGTGGAGATGCCGCCCGCGCCTTCCTCGACGCCGGCCTCGAGAAGATCGCCCGCTTCGTCGAACACCGGCGTCGACACCACGGTATCCGCGTCGGCTCCGGCGTCCTCGGTGATGGCGCTCGCGAGAATGGAGTCGTTGCAGTTGAAACCGCTGGCGGAAGTGGGCGGCACCCCGCCGACGTTGATGGTGTAGCAACCGCCGTCGAAGGGCAGCGGGGCGGCCTCCGCCGGCTCCGTCGAGCTCTCCAGCAGCTCCCCATCGGCCGTGGTCGCCGCGTCGGCGACCGAGGCCGACGCGTCGGGGCAGATGACCTTCTGGCCCCCCTCGAGCGCCACGCCGGAGCCCCCGCTTTCCTGGCCGGGGATGGGGTCGATGTAGATGTCGTATCCCGCCGTGTCGGAGTCGCTGTTGGCCGTCCAGGTGACATTGTAGATGGTCTCGCCGACGCTCTCGCCCACGCCGCTCGGCGCCGGCGGGCCGACCATGTCGGTGTTGATCTGGTACTGATACGGCGTCCCGTCGGAGTTGCCGGACGAGTCGATGGCGAGAAAGTTGACGTTGATGGGCACCGCCGCAAAGGTCGCCTGCGCGTTGCACGCCGACGGCCCCTGCGCAGGAGGATTGGCGGCCTCACCTGGGGTCGGAGGCACCTGCTGCCAGCCCACCAGATCCTGCACCCGGACGTTGAACGAGTAGGTATTCGGCGTGTTGATGATGGGGTCGACGATGTTGCCGGTCCGCAGTCCCCAGCACAACGCGGCGGTCGCGCCGATGCCGCGGTCGGTGAGCGCCGTACAGTCCGACGTGAGGCTGGCCCATACCTCCAGGCTGTCGGTCCCCGTGAAGCCGGTGAGCGTGACGCTGAACTGCAGCACCATGTCCGACACGCAATCGGCGTAGCTGATGCCGAGCGGGTTGAGGTTCTGCAGACGCGTGCTGGTGCAAGCGCTGGCCGGCGTGCCGGAGCCACACGCGCTGGCGCCCGTCGGCGTCAAACGGAGGGGGAATGGCTGGCCGCTGGCCGACACCGTCTGCGCTTGCGCGGCCGTCGAGACGAGCACGCCGGTCACGACGAAGGCAACGACGAGGGCCAAGCGACGGAGCATCGAGCGCGCCAGCAGCATAGCTCGTGCCATCGGGCTTTCCCGCGATCTGCGCGGGGATTCACCGATCGGCGGCGCTCGGTCCAGGCCAACGTGGCAGCGCGCGAGCGAGGCCCGCACCTTGGCGGTGACAAACTGGCAGCGGCGCGATAAGGAGCGGCGGTGATTCACCTGATCCCTTCGCACCAGGGGCGGCCGTCGGACGATCCGATCTTCGCGCTCAACCGTGAAGCGACGCAAAGGCGGCAGGGCGGCGAGTCCATCGTGAACGCCACGGTCGGTGCGCTCCTCGACGACGACGGCAAGCTCGCCATCCTGCCCACCGCCGCGCGCGCCGTGCACGAGGTCCCGGCGCTGGAGTGGGCCTCCTACGCGCCCATCGCGGGGACGCCCGACTTTCTTTGCGCGATCCTGGAGGACTTGCTGGGCGGCGAGCCGGAGCTGAAGCGCACCGCGGTGGCGGTGGCCACACCGGGCGGCTCGGGGGCGCTGCGCCACGCCATTGGCAACTTCCTCGAACCCGGCCAGGCCATCCTGACCACGAGCTGGTTCTGGGGTCCCTACCAGACACTCTGCGACGAGGCCGACCGTCGACTGGAGACGTTCGACACCTTCCGTCCCGATGGCGGCCTCGACGTAGAAGCCTTCGACCGGGAGCTCGCTCGTCAGCTCCTCGGGCAAAAGCGCGCTCTCGTTTTCCTGAACGACCCTTGCCAGAACCCCACCGGCTATTCGATGACCGACGACGAATGGCGCGCCGTGGTCGACCGCGTCGAGGCGCGCGCCGCCGGGGGGCCGGTCACCCTGCTGGTCGACTGCGCCTACTTCCTCTTCGGCTCGGGTGGGCGCGACCCGCGCGCGTTTCTCCGGCATCTGCGCCCGCTGCTGCGGGCCGGCTCGCGCACCAACGTGCTCTTCGCCTGGAGCGCCAGCAAGTCCTTTACCCACTACGGCCTCCGTGTGGGCGCCCTGGTCGCGTGCGTCGGCGACGCGAGCGAGCGCGCGGCCATCGAAGCGGCGCTCAGCTACTCTTGCCGCGGCACCTGGTCCAACTGCAACCGCGGTGGGCTGGCCGCCATCACGCGACTACTCTCCGACCCGGAGATGGCGCGAGCCTGCACCGTGGAGCGGGAAGCGCTCCAGGCCGTCCTCGGCGCGCGGGTCGAGGCGTTCAACCGTCATGCGCAGGAGCGTGGCCTCCCCTATCCGCGCTACGAGGGAGGCTTCTTCGTCACCGTCTTTCACCCGGCGCCGCGCGAGAAGGCCCAGGCCATGCGAAGCGCCGGCGTCTTCGTCGTCCCCCAGGTGAGCAAGGGAGGCGGCGGGGCGCTTCGCGTGGCGCTGTGCTCGGTCGCCGAGAGAGACGTACCCCGTCTGGTCGACGCCCTGGCCTAGGAGACTGTCGGTCAAAGCCCCGACAGACTCCGTCGTGACGTCCCAGGACGGGGACGGCATTCGCCGCCCCTAGCTAGCCCCCCACCGGGCTGCGCCCGACGCGCAAATGCGGGAAACCGGCTGCGAGGTCGTGGCATGCTGGTCGGCGCGACGGCACAGAGGTCGGGGTTTCTATGGTGCTACGAGCCCGATA
>Ga0302326_10007708_pt1 | contig 23860 bp, 21 predicted proteins | sample Palsa_T0_3_FD_202264 | JGI IMG/M metagenome (GOLD analysis project Ga0302326, IMG submission 202264) | Peat permafrost microbial communities from Stordalen Mire near Abisko, Sweden - Palsa_T0_3 | ecosystem: Environmental > Terrestrial > Soil > Palsa > Peat permafrost | place: Sweden: Abisko... | reverse complement strand
CCATGGCGTGCATAGGGGGATCATCGGGCCAATGCTCGCAAGCAGTCCGAAAAAGCACACAAAGGAATGGCTTGGCAGATTTATCAGGAATTCCCAGGATGTCATTATATCAGGTGATCCTTATGGCAGTGAACTTTTTGAACATTACCATCACCAGGTAATGCCTTCGTTTAACTGGTTTTCTGATTATGAAATCAATAATTTGCTCCTGTACATCGAAAGCGAATCCCTTCACCCGGCTGAGACGGTTGACATTGATAATGATGTAATGCAAAATGGCGGTAATCAGATCGTCCACGGAAAGGTCCTTTTTCAGGATCAGTGCCTGACATGTCATCACGTCCAGGATGAAACATTCGGCCCGGCGCTTGGAAGCGTAACCAAGCGTCACTCAGCAGCATGGCTAAGACACTTTATCAGAAATTCATCGCAGGTAATTGAATCCGGTGATCCATATGCGATGAACCTTTTCAAAAATTACAATCACAAGCCAATGATCGACATGGGATTTCTGAGCGATGACGATATCGAAAACATACTAGCGTATATCGAATTCGCTTCCTCATCGGTTTCGGCGCAAGGGGGAGTAAACGGACGAAGACGTGTAACGCCAAACAGCGACCTACGGTCCCTCAGTTCGGTTGAAAGTAATATTGAATCGGGGAGTTTGTTTAAATGGCTGATACTTGCTCCGGGAATCGCCGGCGTTTTGATATTGCTATTTCTTGGAACCCTGTTGGTGAAACGAGCCGCACAGGAAAAAACAGGAGTTGTATAGCTTAGTGAAGTTGGTCATTGAGCCTTTGCATTCATAGATTTTGTAAGGTCAGAGATTGGCTTAATGAGCGACTTGACTTCAGACATATTTATAATGGGAATAAACTTGCAGATTAGAAGAAACATGGACGAGAAAATTCCCAATGAAAAAATGAATACGCCAATGTCGAACAACGTCGGCGTGAAAAGTTTCCAGTCTGAGGGAAGATAGTCATGTGAAAGCGATGTAACAATAATGACAAATCGCTCGGTCCACATTCCGATATTGATGAAGATCGAAAGAACAAAAGTAAAACCTATATTTCGCCGAAGTCCTCTTATCCAAAGCAGCTGTGGCAGCACAGCGTTACACATATTCATCACCAGGAACAAAACGAAATAATCGCCCGTCAGCTTATACATGTAGATTTGATGGTCGTTTTGATTGCCGTAAAATGCGCCAAAAAGTTCGGTGGCATAGGCTATTCCTACCAATCCTGAAGTGATCAGAACCATTTGATTCATCTTGTCAATGTGATTCAGGGTGATATAGCTTTCCAGACCCATTAATTTCCTTAATGGAATTAGCAGGGTCAGCACCATGGCAAACCCTGAAAGGATTGCACCAATTACAAAATAAGGAGGAAAAATGGTGGAGTGCCACCCGGGGATTATAGAGGTGGCAAAATCCATGGCCACGATCGAATGTACCGATACTACCAGTGCCGTTGCCAGTCCGGCAAGGGTAAGCATGACCGATTCATATCGTCTCCAGTTCCAGGCGTCTCCCTTCCACCCAAGACTCAGACATGAAAAGACCACGCGCCTGGCCCCGTTGGTTCGCTCTCGCATGGTTGCAAAATCTGGCAGTAGTCCCATGTACCAGTACAACGCCGAAATCAGAATATACGTCAGGACGGCAAACATATCCCAGACTAGTGGAGAATTGAAATTGATCCACAATGATCCGAAGTTATTCGTGTACGGGAGAATATAATACATGATCCATGGCCTGCCTAGATGAGCTACGATGTAAAATCCTGCGCAGGTCACGGCACACAAGGTCATTCCCTCTGCTGATCGGTTTATTGAATTCCTCCATTTCGCCCTGAACAAAAGAAGTATGGCTGATATCAAGGTACCGGCATGACCAATCCCGATCCACCAGACAAAATTAGTGATATCCCAAGCCCAGTTTACTGAACTGTTTTCTCCCCACATCCCAATGCCATCCCACCAAACTTTGCACATGCAATAGCCGCCGGTCAGCAGCAAGATGCCGGCTAATGAAAAAGAGACTAACCAGAATTTTTTCTTGCCATCAGCGGCCGCCAACACATCATGGGTTACGTCGTTTCTGGATTTTGCCGGATCCACCAAAACTTCAAGTGGAAAATAAGGAGACTCCATGGACGTTCTTTGCGATAACTGGGTTAGCCCCAGGGTTTTTCCACTAACCAGCTATCAGAAAATCCTGCTGAATGGGAACCCTTTATGCCTTCTTTCTACCAAAATGTGTTCCAACATTCAAATCACGACTTTAATCAAACGAGGGAAATGAAATAAGTCACTTAAGTGCTCTTAATCAAAGTCTCGAATTTGACATATTTCTTATCGGAAGGTGTTACACTATATCAAAATATTTTTACATAATTAACAGAAACAGCTATAAGGATTGGCAAAACTATTTGCGCGTCATTGACAATGTGCACCCCGGTATGTGATTCTCACGTAACCATGGAATTAAGGTTGAAGGGACTTCCAAGGGCGAGGACCCATTCTCCGACATGGGCATTATCGGAATTGACAAAAGAACGATAAGGAAGGTTTTTTTGGTTGATCTTGATCAGGGCATGTCTATATATTTCAAAAGGTTCTTTGCACTTGTCAGCGAAGCTTGGTGTCGTAATCAATGTAGGGCACTAAAGATAATGTGCAATTCTTTAGAGATTCTTTAGAAATGTCCTTCCCCTAATTTAATTATTTAAAGTGGCAATGTTTCAGCACTTTTGATGAACGGCATGTAATTGATTGTATTTTTGGTTTTAAATTCATAGCCATTTGGCGGTTGTCAATAGAACATCCAAAACTCACCCCATGCAGATGAATAGGAAAAGGCAACACCGTAGTAGCTCTTTACTATTGTTGGTTATTCATTTCTTGATCGGCTTGGCCAACACATCCTTGGGGCAAACATGTTCATTGGACGCAACAAGAGATAGTTTGACGTACTCTAATTCGGCTGAAATGTTTTTTTATGTTGGCGATACGGTCAGATTTTCTCTCCGGGTAAAAGGACAAGGTTGCCCGGAATGTTTCCCAGTTTGCCTGAATTGCGACAAGCTTGAGTACACCCTTGCCGACGGACATTTTAGTTGGCTTCCAGACTTTACCCAAAAGAATATCCAGACAACATTAAAATTCAGCCTCACATGTCCACGACCGGATAGTGTGCGGAAATCCATGCTCTACCTAACTATCCACATTGTTAAATTTCCTCATCAATTCGAGTTGGACTTCCAGCAAAATAATCCTCCTTCATTTGTATCTCATCTCACAGACTTCATGAGCAATAAGAGCGCAAGGATTGCTCAAATGATCGTAAATGAAGGTGATACTATTTCTTTTAGACTCTCTACGATAAAAAATTCTCCCGGGAAACTTATGGTTATACAAAGCAATCCCTCGTTCGATGGCATAATTTATGCCGATACTAAGTCCATGATAGTCTTTTGGGTACCCAGTTACAAGGATTTTAAAATAAACCCCTTCCGTGAGTTACGTTTTAGCTTGGCCAATGGAGCACTGAGTAGTGACCCTGAGCAAGTATCAAAAGTTATAAAATTCAAAATAACCTTGCGGCATAATCTGCCGCCTATACCGGATAAGAGTCGTCCTGGTGTTGTAAATCTTGAGACAAGAGGAGATACTTACATCAATCTTGCTGACTACTTTGTTCCTGCCTATAGCAAAGAAGATGACCCTTTACAATTCGATTATTCACCCAAGAATTTATCGTGTATTAAAGTAAGTCCTTACAACAAAAATGAACTTGTTATCAAAAAACTGCTTTATCTTAATGAACAATTAAAACCCACTGAGCTTGTCATACGTGCACGGCATTCCAATTCACCCCTCTCGGCCGAAGTCCACCTTGCTCTGAAAAGTAACTATGAGGCGCTGAGCATGACGCTGGAGAACAGAAAGTTTTCATTCTATGATGATGACAAAATTGATGAACTGATCAAGGTTGATTTCAACGAGCCGTATCACCTAGAGCCAAATCAAACAAAAGTGCTCGGCGATACCAACCTTTATGATTTAAAAAAAGTGATTCGATTTGACGATCAGAATCCCCAATTTCTTCGCATGTACACGACTAAAAATGTGGAAATTGATGATGCGGTGAGTGACGAGCTCCGGTTTTCGGTCTTTTTGAAATTCGTAAACGACCTCAACAAAGAATCGTTGCAAAATGTCTCAATTTCAATTCACCCGAGGGTAAACGGGGATATTGCCAGAAGCTATTTCAAAAAGCAAATTGATTCGCTACGAGTCCTTCAAAAGAACATAAAAAGCTATGAAGTAAGAATAAACAAAACGCGTGATCATCTGGCTAATCGGATTGATTGGTATAGCAAGGGAATTTCATTTGCCGCCATAATTATTGGTTCCTACGGAACTGCAAAAAATCAAGCTAACTATGGGTACAGTATAATGGCTGGACTGGCACTTGGCGCCCTTTTTGTTGACCTGAAGGATATCCATTTCTTCCTAACCAAGAAATATCAAAAAGCTAAAAAAGCCAGCGACGAGCTTACAACATTGGAATCAGACGTGGAAAAGCATTTGATCGCGGACACAGACAAAATGGGGATCTCCTATTTTGAAGCTAATTATCGGCAGTCTGAGTCACGGGAATATGGCGATTTGGTTAATACCTATCAGAATATCTTGAAAGAGTATGATTCCAATAAGTGACGTAAACCCGATTGTTCGCATGAGCCTTTAAATAAAGCGAACGCGGTTACCCCAGATAAAATTTCAGGCTTTTGCATTGATCCGTGTGCCTGAGTCTTTAAACACTCTTGTCTTTAATCTGCCATACGCGAGCTCTCGTTAAATTTATTTTGGCTCCACTATCTTCCAGTGTCATGGAATGCCGGTGGTTATATCCAAATTGAATGCTGATGATGCCTGATTCGCGGCTGTTGAGAGTGATGAAAGTTTGATTACATTAGCTACCAAACATCTTAACCGACAGAGTTTTACCAAAGGCAAACCGCCAAAAGCGACAAGTTTATTTTTGGTTACCTTCGTACTTTGACTTTCTATGAACTCTGTTGAACTCATCGGCCTTGTCGCCGGTATTCTTACGACAATTTCTTTTTTACCCCAAGTAATCAAAACCTGGAAAACCCGTTCCGCGAAAGATCTTTCGCTCGGAATGTTTTCGATCTTTTGTATTGGAACTTTGCTATGGCTGATTTATGGCATCTTGATCACGAATTGGCCCGTTATGGTCGCCAATGCCATTACCCTAATCCTTTCCTCCTTCCTTTTATATTTCAAATTAAAATTTAAGACCTAGCCTCAAAAATGTTTCAAACTTACCAAATGCCTTTGTTAGCATTGTCGCATGTGTTGAATCGACGATCATGAAATCGAACGCAACAGTGAAAGAGTTACACCCATCAATGTTTTGCCAGGCTTGTCAATAGCAAGCTCTAGTTTGAATTTGCTTTTAGAAACAATCCAACCGAATTAACGCTTGCGTTCGGATACATGAAGAGCTTCATTCACATTATAGCTGATTCATCAATATAGGCTCCCAACAAAGTCAAATCAAATCGGGATGGGTAGCTATTCCGTGACCTTTCGGCTGATACAACTCTTCGCTGGACTCAATGCTCGCCGTTTGTCGCAGGGCACAAAAAAACCCAAGCCTTTCGGATTGGGTCCTGCAATGAGGAAAATCATTCTACTACCTTAATGCCAAAACAAAATTTCCTACATGCAGATTGTTATTGAGAACCTCGATCTTGTAAATACCCGGTTTTAGTTTTTTGATGGGTTTGTAGGTGACCTCCATCCGTGTGATTTGAGTTGAGCCCTCTTTACCGGGTACATAATTGTCGTTGAGTTTCAACGAGGTAAAAATCCCTTCTTTATCGGTCAGCGTATTTCCTTTAGGGTCAATAATTTTAAAGCTGGGATTATTCAGGTCTTTCCGGACACTGAAATTCATTATTATTTTTCTTGTCCGATGCGCTTTCACAATGAGTTTCCCTGACCTGGTCACCGCCTCTACCTGAGTATTGTCCGTCGATGCCTGCTGAGCCTTTACCAATTCCTCGCTGAGGAACTTATTATTTTCAGTAAGAAAGGCTATTCTGTTTGTTAGGGTGCTATTTTCCTGCTGTAGCCGGGCATTCGAAGTTTTCAGGGCTGTCACCTGATCCTCCAGGTCGGTGCGTAATTGGATTAATTCCATGTGCTGTTTCTTTAGCTGTTGAAAAGAAACATTCTCTTTCCTGTTTTTTTTCATTGCCTCCTCCATGGCCGCCAATTTTGAAGAAGCCTCTTGCAGTGATTTACTCGACTCCCGATTCTTAACGGATAAATCAGCTACTTCATTTTTAAAGCTGTCCAGCTCTTTCTGAAGGGATAATTTTTCCGCTTTTAGTGAATCCGCTTTCAGTTTCTCACGCGCGAACATATCGGTCAAGCGGCGGTTCGTTCTATCCACCTCAATCAGCCAAACCGACGAAGCGATCAGCACTGTCGATAAGGTCAGAGCAATTGCTCTTTGGTTATTAAAGAAGAAAAGTTTCATAACAGTTTGGTTTAAAAGGCTATGTTTCGATTTGTTGATTGGTTTTCAGTTTTTTTGTACGCTTCGGAAAGCTACTTCGCAAACCTTAAGCAATTCTTCAGAAGAACTGTTTTAAGGAATAAAAGAATTAGATTTCCGACAATGCCCAGTCAATGTCAGCGCTAAAGCGAGGCCGCTGGAATTGCAGCGGAATTTCAAAACTGACGTAGGGAGAAAGGATTATTTTGCGGGGAATGAATTCGAAGGGTTTATTCGTAAACTGATTCTATGCATCGGGTTCACAAAAGTATAATCGATAATAAACCGGTAGGTGTCGCTTATCCCCTTCACAATCGAAAGTCCCAACCCAAGGGAATTAGACTTTTTATTAACCTTAACAAAACGTTGAAACAGCGTTCCGGGATCCCCGGAAGGTTCGGCTCCTGTATTGGAAATAGTCAAACCCTCCATTTCCGTTCTGATGATGATTGAGCCACCGGTGACATTGTGACGGATAGCATTCGTGATCAAATTCTCCAGCAGGATATCGGCCAAGAAAGGATTCATGGTAACCCGGATCTTATCAAGGTATTCTTTGGTTATACTGATATTATTGATTTGGATTAATTCCTCCAGGTTCTCTAAATGGCGATCCAGCGCAGTGTTGATATTAATTTCTTCGGTATAATGAAATTGTCTGTTCTCAATGCGGGAAAGAATTAAAAGCGCTTCATTTAACTTCGAAAGCCTTTTGACAGCGATCAGTGATGAATTGATCAGGTCAAGTTGCTCGCTAGCTAGTTGAGGGGTTTGAAGAAGAATTTCCAGTTTACTGTTAATGATCGACAGCGGAGTTTGTATTTCATGGGAAGCATTCTCGATGAATTCCTTTTGAATATTAAATTCCTGATGAATTTTATAGGTCATCTTCTCAATATCCACTGAAAGAATATTGAATTCTTCTATCGAAGATTCGGGGAAGGAAAGGCTTTCAGCCCGGTCGATCCGGTAGGTATTAATCCGATCCAGGATCTGGTAAAAGGGCTTCCAGATAGCCTTGGATAATCGGTTATTGACCAGGGAAAGTATGGCAACAAATGCGGTAAATAATATTAATACAAGAATGACAACTCCTTCAATCAGCCTGGTCATCTCCACAAGCGCCCTCCGCATTTCTATCCGGTAGCTTTTTCCTTTGATCGTGACATTCAGACTTAGTTTGCGGTAGGCAACATTCTGAAGGTCGATATTGTCAAATATCGTCGTATCGGAAAATCTCTCCGTACTGTCATTAAACTTAGGGACAGGCCGAATAAAAACCATGTTGGCTGAATACTTCTGATAAAATTCGAGACTATCCGATTTCATCAATTGTTTGATAGTGTACTCCTTCCTCAACTGTAATTTCTGGTTCTGATCGATGTCAATTATAATTTTAAAAAGAATAAAAAATAAGACTCCCCCAATGCAAAAAATCAACAGGGATACGCCAAAAAAATAAATGTTTGTCTTATCAAGAAGTTTCATTCCAGAGAAAACCGGTAACCGATACCATACACTGTCTTTATATAGTCCCTTGCTCCGTTATCCACCAGTTTCTTGCGCAGGTTGCTCACATGGACGTAAATGAAATTGTATGAATCGACCGAATTAATATAGTCACCCCACAAGTGCTCGACGATGGATTCTTTGGTCAGTATTCGACCATTATTTGAAATAAAATAGATCAACAAGTCCAGCTCTTTTTTCGTAAGTGCCAGCCGTTTCCCGTGAATTTCAAGTTCCAGCGAGTTTGTTGAAACGCGGATCTCATTAAAGAAAATGTCCTTGCTGCCTTGAAATTTTCTTCGTCGCAAAAGCGACTTTATCCGGGCATTTAACTCCCACAAATGGAAGGGTTTGGTCAGGTAATCGTCAGCTCCAATATCCAACCCAGTTATCTTATCGTCGAGAGCAGTGCGGGCGGAAATTATAATAATTCCCGTATTGGAGGATTTCGATTTTAATTCTTTCACCAAATCAAGGCCATTACCATCCGGTAATCCGATATCCGCCAGAATGCAGTCATACTCGTAAAGATTTATTTTCTCCACCCCCTCGCTAAAGGTCGAGGCACACTCGCACACGTATCCTTCCGTTTTTAAATACGATTTCGTTGAACTTAATAATTCAGCCTCATCTTCAATAATGAGAATTTTCATTGTGGCTTTTGATGAGATTAATATAAGACAAATTTCAACAAGGTTTTACCCCTTTAATACCGATCAACCATAATTCCTCCGGAGCCCGCCTACAAAGAGATAATGTTCAATCGTGGTCAATCAGCATCCAATGGCTTTCAGGTCTTACAAATTCAAAAACAAGTGGTCGATTTCCGGCAAAGATCTCATCCAAATCAGGTTAAAGATCCTTCATTGCGGTCCTTGAATTAATGGAAAGAACCGGAACCGGTGAATTATTTACAATCCGGTGCGTTGAACTTCCGAAAATATAGTCTGGAATTCCTTGCCTTATGGAGTCCGGAAGAACAATCAAATCCGAATTGTCCTCAGAAGCCGATTTCAGAACACTATGGCTAAAATCATGAGTGATGCTTGCCGAACTTTCAAAGGGGATCAGGTCATCGCGTAATTTCTCCTCCAGAAGCTCCAATAGCAAGATCAAAGAATTCTTCATAACCGGAGCCTCTGAACTGAGAAATGCTGTCAGGTTAGCGAACGCTTTGTTTCTTTTGATAATGGGTCTCGCATACTCGTATTTTTCAATTGCATTATTAAATTGGAGGACCGGAATCAAAACCCTCTTGAATTCTTCTTTTTTGCGGGGTACCGTCAAAATAGGACAAGGTGCCTCATCAATCAGTTTTTTTATCATACCAAAAAGATAATCAAAAAAGCTATGATGGCGAATTCCCAGGACCATCAAGTCAATTCCTTTTGTTTTAACTAAATGCAAAATATTTCCAACAATGGATCCCTGCCGTACCAGGGAAGTGGACTTGATCCCCACCCGGGCTAATTTGTTCTCCAGTTCCGAGAGCTTATCCAGCGAATATCCTAACGCCGGACTTCGACCATTAATAATGTTGTTGATCAGGCTCTCCCCATCAATTTCCCGTGCCGAATCGATGACATGGAGAAGAAAGACTTCCGAATGTTGCCGCTTAGCAATACCTTTTGCTGTTGACAAAGCCTCTTCGGTTCCGCTTTGGAAATTTACAGGAACAAGTATTCTATTAATAGAAAACATAGAATAATTTTCAGGATCACCCAGGGTTTTAAGTATCCAATGTTACTACCCAATTCTTAAGGAATTCTTGACTCCGTTAAACTTCTCCTGGAAATAATTTTTTTCATGTTAGTCTTTTTTGGATTCCAAAAAAATATGGAGACCGGCGTAATAGTTTTCAAACGTAAATTTTCTGGATTTAACAATCAATTTGTTTATGGGGCCACTATTCAGATGAGCAATTCTATCTTTGTCCTCGGTACTTATATCTTGATAGTCGAACACATCACCCTGGACGGGCTGGAGGCCGACAATATTAAGCCTTTTGGAAAGCCCCGCAAGCTCTGTGGGTTTTTCCTTTGGAGATTGATCTTCAAAATAGACTACAATCTTAATCATACACCCTAACAAAGGCGAAGGATGTTTACTCTGTTGAAAAGCGCAATGCTGAAAATACGATGAGAAAATTGCCTTAAATAAATGCTGTAGTATTGCAGACTGCTTCAGAATTCCTTCCAACACCGATCGTAGGATGTCCTTTCTGGTTGGAAAGATATCCCTTCTCTACCCTAAATAAAATTTCAAAGATTTACATTCCTCATTGCACCTCAGTCGTTGAATGGCATTATCCTTAATCTGACGTACCCGCCCCCTGGTTAAACTTAATCGGGTCCCAATCTCCTCCAAGCCAATGGGTTCTTGGCAATTGAGTCCGAAATACATTGTAGTTACAGCCGATTCCTGGCGAGACAATGTGCACAGGGCCTTGCTGATTTCCCTTCGCAAGGAGTCCACCATCATGTCTGAATCAGGAGGTTTTCCGTTTTTATTTTCCAGCATATCCACCAGGCAATTTTCTTCTTTTCCTACACTGTTCAATGGGGCATTCATAGAAACTAACGCCCCGAAGCGTTTATTGTATCCCGCACCTCCGCAGCGGTAATGTTTAGAACATCTGCCAACTCTTCCAAAGTAGGTTCGCGTTCAAATTCCTGCTCAAGTTTGGAATAAGTTTTTGATATCTGGGTGACCAATCTCATCCGGTTAAACGGAAGCCGCACGGTTCTGGATTGAGAGGCGATCGCATACATGATTGCCTGACGTATCCACCATATCGCATAGGAAATAAATCTAAAACCGCGTGTGTCGTCAAACCTTTGACCGGCCTTTATTAAGCCGACATTTCCTTCATTAATGAGGTCGCTTAAGGGCATGCCATAGTTTTGGTAATTTTTCGCAACCGAAACCACGAACCGTAAATTGGCTTTAGTCAGTTTTACGAGTGCTGCGCTTTCCCCATTTTGAATTCTTTTACAGAGTTCGACCTCTTCGTTCGGCGTAAGCAAGGCTACCCTGCTGATCTCCTGCAAATATTTCTCAACGGATTGACCTTCCCGGTTAGTAATCAGCTTACTAATTTGTAATTGTTTCATGGTGGTTCCCGGTTCTAAAAACAGTGCTGAGTAATATCCGCTTTTCCATTGCTGTCAAACACACCGAAACTTAAACAAAATAAATGTTTCGACTAATAAAGCTTTATAAGTTTTTTCAAAAAAATGCTTACTCAACAACCTCTTAAGAATATCTTAAGAATTGAATTGTAAATTTTCATGGATCGGGTGTCAACCTGTAAACCTTACGGAATAGAAAATGAATTCTGATGATTTTTGCTTGCCGTTAAACAAAAAAGTATCATGAGTCTTTCAAAGGAAGAAATAGAAATTCTAAAGCCATTATGTGATCACAAGAACAGAATGTTGGAGGAATACTTACGCATCGATAAGATGATTTTCAACGAAGGGAACGGTTTTCAGGTTAACCATTTGAAGGAATATGCCGAAAAGAAAAAAGTGTGGCAGGAAGCTGAGAATTTATTTATTGGTTTGCTACTCCACTACTGGAGAAACAGGTGAGATGCATTAACACTATGGGAGAACATTTGCTTGAAGTACGAAGTAAAACACCCGAAAGGGAATATTCAGATGCTGTACAATGTGAATAGCGCTTTTACTAAATTTCAGAAAAATTACACCAAAGCGCGTGAGCAAATCGTCGCCCATCAAAAACGCTAGGGAATTATTGCTGATGCTATTGTTGCTTTGTCAATTTGAAATTCAACTGATGTCATAAGCATAATCCTTCTTAACCGTGTCCTTTTCACAGTTTACAGAGTCCTCGAAAGATGTCCAAGATGTGATATTAGTCTTTTACAATTTTAAAACTCATCAACTTTTCACTCGAGCGGACTTGAACGAAATAGATGCCGCTCGCGAGGCAGCCAAAACTAAGTTCTGTTGTATTCGAAATACCCTCTATTGTTATTAAGGTTTGACCGAGAATATTCGTCACCACTACTTGGTCAATGGGTGTACCAAAAGAGACAATCAAATTATCTTTAACCGGATTCGGATAGTACAGCAAGGACGGGTCGTAGTTCATAACTGCCGTTATCACTGAAACCTTAACAGCCAAAGGTTGACTTTCACACCCGGAAACGGTCTGAATAGCAAAGTAAGTTGAATCGTTTTCTAAAGGGGTTATTGAGGGAAGTGCGATGCCAGAAGATGAATACCATTGCACATCACTTCCGGATACAATCAAATCTCCAATAGTTTCACCAACCACTAACGTTTGTATTGTTTGTCCAGTAGGTGGCTCAGGATTATTGATAACTGATATGATTATTTGTGTCGGTTTGCTGACACAGCCGGGAACACCTTCGGTCACATAAACGGTATCTGAAACAGTAGGTACAAATGTATTTCCACTTTGTATTTGATGGGTCAAGGATTCATCACCGTACCATAATATGTTATCCCCATTGACAGTAACTATAGCATTGTTTAATTGTGACTTGCAGAAAGCCGTCGTGTCTGGTTGTTGTGGTGCATCTGTTGAAATTCTATTTATCGTAATTAATTTGGATGCCATAGAAGTACAATTTTGAACTATCCATTTGAATTTAGTAACTCCATAGGCTATGTTGCTAAGCCTCGCTTCTGAGCCGTTGATAAACGTCACGGTAGGCATAGTACCTTGCACGATTGAAAAATAATTGGTGCCAAGAGTTGAATTAAGGGATATTGTAGAAGTGTCAACACTGCAAAGGCCCCCGGAAACATCCGGTCCCAAATCCAAATTAGTTGAGTCACGCGATTCGGCAAATATTCCTGTGAAGACATCTCTTGATTGAGCTGTTATAACCCCGTCATTAGTATTCAACGTAGTTACAAAATTCCCAGAAATGAAATAACATTGATCGGTGATCCTTGATAGTTGATAGCCCGCTCTAAAAAAAAAGGGAGCATCAAAATACGAGGCTGGTACGAGTGCATCACCATATCCTTTTAGCCATGAGGTTGTGCCATCGGCCATGACCTTGGCTACGAACGCCTGAAGGTTAGATGACATGGGTAGCGTTAGATTGTCGATCTGGAATCCCCCATACGCCGTGCCTGAAACTAATATTCCATTTGAGGTATTGGCCAAATAACCACCCCAATTATAGGGGCCTAAATTTACACTGATGGCATCTTTAAACTTGATCCATTGGACATCGAAATTGTTTGAAACCTTGCCCATTATGAAATTAGGATAGTCCCACTGAAAAGTGGACAACGTTGTATCTCCAAAAGTGGTAGTGCCATAGAATGATCCGCAGAAATAATAATTTTCTGCGGGATCTACTTCAATGTCATACAGAACAAAATAGCCCTCACCAATAAATCCCTTGAGCCATTGCAAGTTTCCCGATGGAGAAATACACGCCATGTACATATTCGCAAAATTGTCGCCAATCAAATTGGTAAGGGAATCTGATCCTATTTTGATTTGAGTGTGAAACTCCCCACCCAAGATTATATTCCCCTGATTATCGAATCGCATAGCATTCACAAACACATCGTAGTCAGACGCATCGGAAGTATGTATCCAAGTTAAACTCCCCGTGGAAGAGAATTTTAATAAAAAGTCATGATTAGGATAGACGATGTATTTATACAGTAGAATTCCGAAGAAGTACACACTTGATACGTTGCCTGCAACATAGCTGTTCCCATTATCGTCTATTAAAATTTGTTCTGATTCAACTTCCACATCAGTACCTTCTTGAACCTGCCACAAAAGTTTGCCGTCAGGACTATATTTTGAATACCTGAACAAATTACCATAGCCATTATAATATTGGCTGGCGACATACAAGTTTCCATCCTTATCGGCTGCCAATGCCTGAACCCTATCTTGAACAACGCCAATACTCTCTAACTCATAAATCAGTGTTAATGAATCGCTGGCGTCAAAACGTAAAATATAATTTCCAACATCCAGGTTATAGCTCTTACCATAAATAGAAACTGAATTGCCACCATCGGTGTAAATACTCAAATACTTATTCCCCAAAGGGTCTATTGCATGCGAAGAGATATAATTATTTTGAGAACCTGATATTGTGTGTGCATCAAAAATATTTTGACCGCCACATGGGACAGCATTTATAACAACTAATAAGAGGCAGTTTAAAAAACGCATATTTTCAATTTGAGTTTCTAAAATTATGTATCAAAAAATGGCAGCCAACGATTCTATATCGCTCACGGAGTGAACGATATACCCTCATTATTCTAATGTAAAAATTTCCTCTTAATTATCCAAAGGAGTCCGTTTTATCTCAGAACAATACCCACCCAAGTACTATTACAAATCACGGCTGATGACAGAGTATTTAATGGACGTCAAACATTTCTCATACGACAAAATACTCACTGACACAATTTCGGAGGACAGAATTTATGCAGAGATGATAAAATGGAAAGACGAGACTAAGGGAATTAAAAATTAGAACAGAGAAAAGGGCCAGCCGCCAACAAATGTTTATGCCAGGGCTGACAGATACGATTGCGAGAGTGACGATCTTCAAAAAATAGACCTCTCGACTCTTGGAGATTATCCTGAAGAACAACCGTGTTTGAATCAATGACATTAGTCAGTTAAAGTTTCGGCTACTCATAATTAGGGTCTATAAAATAAACTGTGTCAGTAACAATTGTTGAGATGTTGGAATGTGGGAAACATGTGCTGGCATATCTATTCATTATTTTTTCGTTTGCCACCACCGCTTTGTCCCATGGATTAGCGATCTTGATGGCGGATGAAATCACCAAAGCAACGACGAAACCACTAACCGCAAAAAAGGTGCTCCCCACTGTGTCTTGTGCGGCATATGCCGCTACCAGACCGACACCCAGAATTATAACAAATACAAATGCGGAAAATAAACTTTTACTTTTCATTTTATACATTCTGTTCGTTGATGACCAGTCGCTTTGGTCCATCAATTCTGACACTCAAAACCCAATCGACGCTTCAAACATGAATCCATCAAATTTTCCGCCTGAAAGGATGTTTGTCGTCGCAAAATTCTTGTACTGTTGATTGACATACTCCACTTTCATCATCACATTTCGGGTGACAAACCACCCAACCGATCCCACGGCCCGGTTGATCGTCACGTCGGTCGGACTGAAGGGTAGCGTAGTTGTAACAGAATTGTAACGGCCCCCAATCCAGAAGTTCTCCTTTTCCTGAGGGAAGCGATAAATCAAATCGACTGCATATTGGTTTGCCGTGCGCATCGTGGCTTCTGCAATTGTTCTTCCCTGTGCCCTTTCGTAGGTACCAAAAAATTCAACGCCTTTGTATTTGACAAAAGGGTTTATCATAAATGTCCTCACCTGTTCGCTGTATTGAGGGTTATACCTTCCCGACCACGCATTGCCATCCGACGTAGCGGCCGTATTCTCCATCACAAAGAAATAATGCGACCCGGTTCTGTCTCCGAAAAATAAAGGATTGCTGGAAGCACTTTTATCAACGTAAAATGAGCCGGTGATCCTGAATCGAAAGTCTTTGTTAACCTGCTTGTCGTAGCCAAGTTTACCGTGAAATGCGGGAGAGTATTTATTTAGTTTATGTGTCGCGGAGTCAATTTGAGTCGGGGCAACCACCGTCGGGTCCAGTTCTCCATTGGTTATTCCGAGCATAGCGATTAAACCGCTTTTGACAGGATGGAAATAAATTTCACCTCCGATTTCGGTCGCAAATTCATCCATGATATAATTTTCTACGAAAGGATTGAACATGGCATTCCCCCCATCACTTCTCCGAAAGTGCTGATCTCCGTAATCAATTTCATAGTCCCCGGCTTTAATGGTAAAGTTCTTCATGAGGTCATCAATAACCTGGCTTTTCAGAAATAGTAATTTGTCTAATTGAACATATCCGCCTTTCACCCATGTCTCCTGATGATGTCGGGTCGACAAATACATGGTAAGATTCATCCGGATACCGTCCTCGAGTTGGACATCAATATTCAGGTTCGCCATGGCGAGGTTGAATCCATTGGTCAGAGGCATGAGTTGATTAGTGTTGACTCCGCCTACCAGAACCGGTGTGGAATTATTTTGATCTTTGAGGCCCTGAAAATCCTGCGTAAAATTACCGCCAATCCGAACCTTCATTCCGGTAAAGAGCGTTGTGTCATTTTTGGTCGTTTCAAAAACATTTAGTCCTGCTTTGCTGTACGGACGAAAATATTGGATGGCCGGCTGTTGCGCTTTCAAAATGCCAAAGGCAAAACAGAGGAATACGAGCAGATTAATTTTTTTCATGGTGTCGATAGACATGTTGAGTGGTAGCTTTAGTGCCAATTATTTTGTATAGACCAATGTATAATTCAAGGTGATGGCATCCCCGGTTTTCATGGCTCCGAGCATAAAGGACGGTGGCTTGACCTGATAGTCAGTCATCTCCAGTTTATCAGATCCGGTACAGGTAATGGTTCCATCGGTATTGACGGCGCAGTACACATCCATGCTTACGTCTTTTGTTACGCCGGCTATACTGAGATTACCTTGCGTCTTGACCAGGTATCTTCCTTCTTTTTCGGGATGGACGGTTGCCGATACGAGTTTATACAAGATGTCTTTATACTGATTCGTTTTTAACGCCTTGTAAGCATTCTTGTCCAACCCCGTTTCCCCGCTTTTCAGATCCATCACGTCCAACGAGAACGTAAGCGCTCTGACTCCGGTGAGGGTATGTCCGCCGGCAGGCATAAAATCGAATTGCGCTTCTCCTTCAAACGTTTTAGCGTCCATTGACCACTTGTGAAGGGTCGACGTGCCTGACAATTTCATATCGATATCTCTTGATTCATTGATTTTGTAGATTGATTGGGAATACAGGGTATGGCTAAATCCCAGAATACAAATGGTCATCGCCCTGAAACCTCGTTTAAAATTCTTTTTCATTTTGTATAGTTTATCATTGACTTTCCTGACTATCCGAACCGACAAACGTTGATTGTTTTCTCACTGCATTTTCTTTAGTTTGTCAAGATCACTTTTAATGCTTTTTCCTTGGCGGCATGTCCGAAGGTTTCGTACGCCTCCATAATCTGATCTAATTTGAACCTGTGAGTAATGAGTTTTTTGGGTTCTATTTTTTTTGACAGCACCGTTTTAAAAAGCATCGGAGTAGTAACCGTATCAACAAGGCGAGTCGTAATCGTTATGTTTTTTGACCAGAGGGTTTCCAGGTGAAGCGTTACGCTTTTTCCGTGAACGCCTATATTGGCGATATGTCCACCGGGATCAACAATGGCTTCGCACATCTCAAAGGTGGCACTCAACCCAACGGCTTCGATGGCTACATCGACACCCTTGTTGTTGGTTAGCTTCATGACTTTTTCAACCGCCTTTCCATCCGTGCTGTTGATAATCTGAGTCGCCCCGAACGTTTTCGCAACGGCAAGTCGGTTGTCATCCATGTCGATGACAATGATTTCCGCCGGAGTATAAAATTGAGACGTCAACAGAGCGGCCATGCCCACCGGCCCTGCACCGACAATCGCGATCGTGTCTCCGGGTTTCACCTGGCCATTGAGCACGCCACATTCAAAACCGGTTGGCAAAATATCGCTCAACATCACCAGCGCTTCTTCATCAGCCCCTTCTGGAATGGGATACAGGCTATTGTCTGCATAAGGCGTCCGTACATATTCGGCCTGTGTGCCGTCGATCATGTAGCCCAGTATCCATCCTCCTTTTTCGCAATGCGAATACATCGCTCTTTTACAATATTCGCATTTGCCGCAGGAGGTGACGCAGGAGATGATAACATGGTCCCCTTTCTTGAAATTGCTGACAGCGCTTCCGACTTCATCGATAATACCGACTCCTTCGTGACCTATAATTCTTCCCTCGGCGACTTCAGGAAGGTCTCCCTTCATGATGTGTAGGTCTGTTCCGCAAATCGTCGTTTTCACGATTTTTACAATCGCGTCGGTAGGTTCGAGTAGGGCCGGTTTGGGCTTTTCTTCCCAGGATTTTTTTCCCGGACCGTGATATACTAACGCCTTCATCGTTCCAGCTTTAACCGACGATGTTTTAACGGTTGATGGTTTACTTGTTGTCAACACATCCTTATTTGAAATCAGGGTCGTCATTTTTATTTTTTGATTTTGTCTATTTCCTAAATTTTCTATCGCGAAGGCATGGAATAGACTAGAAATAAACATACCACGGGTTTCAGCCTAGTCCGGCCACGGGTTTCAGCCTAGTCCGGCCGAAAACGGGTATAGACTTCTACAATAATTTTGACACCCGGATTTCTTATACCCAACTTCTGCCGTTTCAAATAATATTTGATTTTTCTAAACCTTAAAAGGCGCTTCGATCTAGAATAAGATATTTTGTAAGCGCAGAAGCAATGCAGATACGTGCTTCAAATCATTTGCGCAAGCGGTAATAGATTAGGGTATGCGTAGATCCGATTTAGATACTCGGAAAAAATCTTAAAAAGCGATTAAATTTTGAAGTCAAATTTATGTACATATCCGTCGATTCTTTTTTTTCCTCCATTTCCTCCCTCGAAGTGGCTAAAACAATCGAAAATTCTCTGCCATTCTGCTATTTTTTGCATTGTGCCGGGCGGTACAGAAAGTAGCGAACTTGTAAAGGCAGCGAAACAATCAACTCAAAAGGGCTTTGAGAAAGGAGGCTTCCACCGGAGTGTGAAAAATTACTCGCTTTCCGTCAGGCCAGAGTAGCTCCAGCCTGGATGCCGGTGATGCAGCCCCTGAACCAGTCAGCTTAAGGGGTACAAAATCCCCTGGGGTTTCATGATGTAGATTATACTTCTTCATCCAGTACTGAAATTTAGGTAGGGCGATGTCTTTCTGGGAACAGAAATCCTTCCGCGTCATACCGCTCTTCTTCCAAACTTCAATCAGTGAAAACATTAATTGAGAAAGTGTTCCGTCTGTTGGCTCCATAGTTTTTTTTAGCAAAACTATTTCCCTAAATTCACCAAGTAAAGATGCAGTTCACCGGACGGTTACGGCTTAGTGACTTTTTCAGTGATCGGTTATTGGCGATTGGTTAATAAGAGTTGGAAAGATCTTTTACTTCTCATAGCCAAGATCTTACTGGTCTTCTTATTCTTCATCTCGATTTTCGCTGCCTTCACTCCGCAATACCTGGGAATGTTTAGATTGTGACTCTGACTGGTATTGCAAGACTCATGACAAGAGATTCAAATGAATGCCCTCTCCTACCTCATTTTGTAACTTGTAGCTCAAAATGGTTTCAACTTTCAGCAGAACGACAATAAAACCCAAAATAATAATTTAGCTATAACAAAATGAAAGCATTAACATTATCAACATTTGGTAGTTCCGATGTACTTGAATACAAAGAGATAAGCAACCCTGTTTTAAAACAAGGTGAAATATTGATAGAGATGAAAGCCATCGGGCTGAATTATGCGGACCTGATGCGAAGGAACGGGATTTATCCGATGAGAGGCAACACACCTTATATCAATGGATTTGAAGGTGCAGGTATTATAGCCGACGCTAACAATAATGAACAATATAAAAAAGGAGACAGGATTGCATTTGCCGATGTGCCTTTTGCAAATGCGGAATTAGTAGCTTTGCCTGTTGAAAACGCAATCCCTTTGCCTTCCGAAATTAGTTTTGAAACTGCGGCCTCGGTAATGTTACAAGGCCTTACCGCTCATTTTTTAACTGCCGACAGTCACAAAATAAAACCTGGTGAGACTGTGCTCATTCATGCAGTCGCCGGTGGCGTTGGGCAATTACTCATTCAGGTTTGTAAAATATTAGGCGCGAAAGTAATTGGCCTTACTTCTTCAGTAAAGAAAAAGAAAGTGGCGGTTTCATTGGGTGCTGACGCTGTGTTTTTATATGAGGAGAACTGGAGGACAAAAGTTTTAGAAATATGTCCGGAGGGCGTTGATGTAACTTACGACAGTATTGGTTCAACGATGGAGGAGAGCCTTGCCGTAACCAAAATATTCGGTCAGGTCGTATTCTTCGGCCTGGCAGGCGGTTCATTAAATTTGGGTAATCCTTTATTAATTATCGCTCACTCGAAAACAATTACCGGTGATGATCTATGGAACTATCTTACCTCAAGGGAAGAAAGGCTTAGAAGATCCCAACAATTTTTTGATTGGATTATCAATGGGAAAATAAAAGTGTCTGCCCCGATAGTTTTCAAACTTTCAGAGGGTAAAAAAGCGCATGACTTTATGGAAGGAAGACAGAGTACAGGAAAGATATTGATGGTGCCTTAAATATTTGATAAAACTTGGAGACAGGATTGAAGTGAAGTGATTATCTTGATAGACTCCCATTATCCATTTGTAAGGTTAGAATATCCAAGATGGAGATTGAACTCTTAGGAATATTTTGGAGGGCACCCTATCTTAGTACAATAGGGAAATATCGTTCACCTGTGCCCAAAATAAGACCATTCCGACCGGATTATTCGAGAGACAAGCCACTACATATTTTACTCGGGTTAGCAGAGTTTTCGTAGTCTGTTATTCGTTAGCTTGCGATATTCTTTTTGATCTATAGTCATTTTCAAAAAAATCAAAATATGAAACGAGCAATTATCATTCTTCAAAGGAGACATTTTATGAATAAAAATCTCTCAACTCTTGTCACGGCCCTGTTCTTCCTGCAATTATCTGCTCTTGCTCAGCAGAAACAGAGTGCTGCAAGCCAAAAAACAAATATCGATGCTTCAGTCAAATCAATCACCATTCACCAGGAAGTCGATTTCAAGGCAAGTCCCCGGCAGATGTACGAAGCTTTGCTCGACACGAAGCAGTTCTGCGAGTTTTCAGCTCAATTAAGTGATTTCTCCAAGATGTCAGCCCAAATAGATAGGACTGTTGGTGGTGCTTTTTCGTTGTTTGATGGGCACATCGTGGGACGAAACATAGAGTTAGTGCCCAATCAGCGAATTGTTCAGGCATGGCGAGTAGTGGATTGGCCTGAGGGCGTATATTCGATAGCCAAGTTTGAATTCAAGCCACAGGGATCTGGAACACACTTGGTTTTTGACCACACCGGGTTTCCGGAGAATTTGAAGGATCGTCTTGCCGCAGGCTGGCAAAGTCATTATTGGGATCTCCTCTCAAGGTACCTACCCTAGTCGTTAAACACCAACTGCATTGAGTAAAATGTATCCGGTAAAATAGGCGCTTTCGAATCGAGTAGACGGTCCCTCCAGAATTAACTGATGGGGTGAAATTTCCCACCGACAAACGGGATGCCTTGAATGGAAAAATATTTCCCTATTTATTCAATATAGAAAACACTACACCTAAGGCTCCAAATCGCTATTGTACTCTAAGATGAAAGTGAAGAAGTCAGAAACTTTGATCATATCATCGCCAATAAAACGAATGGTGTGTGAGTCAATTCTCTTAACAATAGACAAATATGAAAGTACTTCCACCGGCCTGTAGTTCTTAAATGACACATCGAGGGTTACGGGTGTCGAAATTTTATAAGGTTTAAAATCCTTTATTCTGTTAACGGCCTTGATGCTCGCCTCTTTAATTAGACGACAGGATGCATTGGGCGTGAGGGACTTGGCGGAATGGAATCCAAAAGCTTCCTTCACTACGGCGGTTTCTATGTCGCCAATAAAGTCTTTCATTTCTTTGGTGGCAATGTTATCTCCACTAATTAAAATCACAGGAACATTATAATAACCGGTGACCATGGCCGCCCACATTCCTTCAGATACTGACTTTTCATTGATTCCTACTCTTGTGAGTTTGGCACTTGAAAAAGTATGAGCCCTTACGCCTTCCAAATTAGTGGTAGAAGAATGATAACCAATTAACATCACCCCATCAAAAGAATTATCAATACCGCTTACCATACCATTTTTCCTTGGCTGTGAGCGAATAAGCATCACATCATCTGGTAATTTTTCAATCAAAATATTTTGACCAATACCATGTGAATCGACTACGACAATTTCAGTAGCTCCCGCTTGTTTTGCGCCTTCAATAGCAGCTAGTGTTTCATTAGTCATGAATTCACGAAAACGTTCGTACTCAAATCCGGCAGGGCTCAGTTGTTGGTTGCTGACCACTCCCGACACTCCTTCCATATCTACTGAGATCAGTATTTTTATTTTTTTCTGCGCTTGCAGATTTATGGTAAAACATGAACATAATAGCAAGCTCAGTATAGTTCTCATAATAGTGGATTTAGTTGTAGCTAAGTTACTCTAGTTTAAAACTAATATTATTTTCCGACTAAGATTTCGAAGCTTCTTCGAAAACTGTGTAAGTGTATATAGGTACATTGATATCATGGAAAAATGGATTGATCCTGGAAAAGAAAGCGATGGAAATTTAGCTTTTATTCCTTGCCTGTTCGGTCCATCGATGAACGTTTACACCCTTCACTACCAACCACACCATCAGAATTGCTTCCGCCAGGAATCCGAAAACCATAACGGGAGTTGACAAATAACTTTTTATCGGGGACAGATACGAAAGCCAACCCAAACCGGCTAAAACCAATAGTGCTCCCAAAACTTTTGGGAGGAAATCGGACTTTAGAATAAGGTAGCCAATCAAGAGACAATATGGGCCAAAAAATAATAAAGGATTAATTTTAAGGGAAAGATCGAAAAGCCCAAGAGATGCAATAACGCATCCTATTAAACCAGAGAATGCAGCAAGTAAGGAGATGCTTCTGTTGACCGGCTTAAACATGAAATAGAATAGTACCGTCAAAATTAAATACAAGAAGTTCGCGATGAGGTTAATTGAATTATATAAAATTATCCGGCCAACGAAAAGCTGCGAGCTTACTGCCGCTAGAAAGTAAAGCAAATAAACGAAACCAGTTTGCCTAGACCGGGGATTCGAGGATGCCTCAGCAATCCATTTCATCATTTGATTCCGAATTTGGACCCAATCAAATATAAGAATACTTTCAATGAATTTATTTTAAAGGGTCTAGTTCGTAGATTTGAGTTTTGCAAAAGCTGGCCATTTGGACTCCCGAATACTTTTTGGACCTCATCAAACATTTGAAAATAGCAAAACATTGATCGGGAAACATTCGATTTGTATGCTTTACGTTCTATCTGATTTTCTTACTTTTCCGTCGTGCCTTAAATGAAAAAGAATCTTGACTTAACTACAACTTTACTCGACTGTTGGGGAGTCACCAACCTGACATCCATTCACCTTATTAAGACCATTGACCCTACCCTATGGAATAAAAAAATTCCTGGTTACTCACGCAAAACAATCGGTATGCTTGCCATTCATCTTCACAATACACGGTGTACGTGGATTAAGGATATTGGAAAGGAAAAATCCGGGAGGATGCTGACCGCTCTTAATTCCCACCTGGGGACAAAAAAAGAACTACTGTTTGCCATGAAACAAAGTGGCAAAGAAATGCTCGCCCTTCTTGAACATTGTATAGCGAACGGAGGAAGGTTACCGACCAGGCCCGCCTGGTTGAACTTCCCGAATGACGTGATCCATTTACTCGCTTATTTTGTCGCCCATGAGGCTCATCACCGCGGACAAATTATTATGGCGTCACGACAACTTAACAAACCATTTGAAAGAGCGGAAGCAGGCGAACTTTGGCAGTGGACCAAGCGTCAAAAGGAATTCAGGAAATAAAGCGGGTAGTACCTTTAT
>Ga0302326_10007706_pt1 | contig 23870 bp, 18 predicted proteins | sample Palsa_T0_3_FD_202264 | JGI IMG/M metagenome (GOLD analysis project Ga0302326, IMG submission 202264) | Peat permafrost microbial communities from Stordalen Mire near Abisko, Sweden - Palsa_T0_3 | ecosystem: Environmental > Terrestrial > Soil > Palsa > Peat permafrost | place: Sweden: Abisko... | reverse complement strand
GCCGCCCCTATATTATCTTCACGCCGCTCCCGCTCCTCGGATCAGTTTCGCGGCGGCGGCGTCGGCATCATCATATTGCTGGCGCGGGATGTACTCCATCAGACGCTTCACGATCGTATCGCTCTTCACGCCCTCGGCCTCGGCGTTGAAATTGGTCACGATGCGATGCCGCAGCACTGGTAACGCCACCTGACGGATATCTTCCGTGCTCACGTGATATCGCCCTTTGAGCAGCGCCCGCGCTTTGCCTGCCAGAATTAGATATTGGCTCGCGCGCGGCCCGGCGCCCCAGCCGACGAACTCGGTGATGAAATCCGGAACCTGGCCCTCGCCGCGCCGTGTCAATCGACTGAACTGCAACGCATAGCGAATCACGTGATCCGCCACCGGCACCTTTCGCACGATCTCCTGCAACGACATCACCTCTTCACCCGTGAGAATGTGCTTGAGATCGATCTTCCGTCCTTCGGTCGTGAGCCGAATAATCTGGAACTCCTCATCCTCTGTAGGATATCCAACATTGATGTTGAACATGAACCGATCCAGCTGCGCCTCGGGCAACGGATAGGTTCCCTCCTGCTCGATCGGATTCTGTGTCGCCAACACGAAAAACGGCTGCGGCAGGCGATGCATTTTTCCCCCCGCCGTCACCTGGTGTTCCTGCATCGCCTCCAAAAGCGCCGCCTGCGTCTTGGGCGGCGTGCGATTGATCTCATCGGCGAGAATCACGTTGGCAAAGACCGGCCCGCGCACGAATCGCATCGCGCGTCCGCCGGTGGTTTTGTCATCCTCGATTACTTCAGTCCCGGTAATGTCCGATGGCATCAGATCCGGCGTGAACTGAATGCGGCTAAAGCTCAGCCCCAGCGTCTTGGCCAGCGTCGAAATCAAGAGTGTCTTCGCCAGCCCCGGCACGCCGACCAGCAGCGCGTGCCCACGGCAGAAAAGCGCCACCAGCAGTTCTTCAATCACCGCCTCCTGACCGACGATCACCTTGCCCAATTCCGAGCGCAGGTCGTGATACGCCTTCTGCAATTTCTCGACGGCCGCCAGTTCCTCGCCAGCCAGATCGACCGTCTGGGGCTGAGATAAATTCATCTGCGGCTGATTCGAAGACTCCATGCGATCTCCTCAAGGTTTCACTGGTGCGCGAGCGCAACGGGCATTTCGGATCAAATTAGGATAGGCGAGCAACTACGGCGGAGCGATTGGCCCAATTCTACTTGCCATGTGACATACTACAATGGTCGGCCAGCGTCACCGGCTATAGGAATAGACCGCTCCCGATGAGGAAAGTTTCATGCCCGAACTGCCGGAAGTGCAGACTGTTGTCGACACGTTGCGTCCCCGGCTCCTGGGGCGTGCAATCCTATCGGTCCCCATGCTTCGGCAGGATATTGTCAAGCCTATCGGTTTTGATCTCTCCGCCCATCTTACTGGCCGCCACGTGATCGATCTCGCACGTCGTGGGAAACGCATCGTCTTCACTCTCGACGATGGAAATCGAATGTATGTCCACTTGGGAATGACGGGAAGGCTGACGATGGAGCCGGTAGATGGCCCGGTGGTGAAGCACACGCATGCGATCATCCTGATCGAAGGCAGAGGGCTGAAGGCAGAAGGCAGAATGAGGAAGAATGGTAATCGTGCCTCCCCTCCCAATTCAGCCTTCAGCCTTCAGCCTTCTGCCTTTCCTCAATCTCTTCGTTTCCGCGATCCGCGCCGGTTCGGCGGGATATTCTGGCTGGGCACGAACTCCGCCGCCGGCGACATGGGGCCCGAACCGCTTTCGATTCGTCCGGCGCAGTTTGCCCGCCGCCTCGCCCGAACCACCCGCGCGATCAAGAACGTGCTGCTGGATCAGACCGTGATTGCCGGCATCGGGAATATCTACGCCGATGAATCCCTTTTCCTCGCTGAGATTCATCCCCTCGCGCCGGCCAACGAGTTGCCCGATGGTCAAATCAAGCGATTGACGCGCGCCATCAAACTGACGCTCCGCCGCGCCCTGCGGCACCGTGGAAGCACACTGAGGGATTATGTGGATGCTGACGGAGTACGCGGGGCCTATCAAAAGCATCACCGCGTCTATGACCGTGCGGGAGAACCCTGCCGTTCTTGCAAGACGCCGATCGAGCGCATCGTCCTCGGCGGACGCTCAACGCATTTTTGCCCATGCTGCCAACGACCTTCCCACCACTAATCTCTGCCAATGTGCCCCGTGCCCGCAGCGAAACATTCGCGGCATTGCGGGTGGTGGGCGGACTCCATGATGTGATCCCGGATCCCGGTCGCCTGGCAACGCGACATGCGTCACGACCGCCATTTCCCGGGCCGGGATTGACCCATGCTCTGCGACAGCCATCCTCATCTACGCCGCCGAGCCGGACGATGCACGCTGCCTCGCCCTCGCCGCTCATGCCAAATCCGCCATCTTCCGCCGCTCGCGGCTTAGCGGGCCAGCGATGCCGAACATTCGGGAAAACTATTCCGGTCTGCAGGTTTATTCCGAGGAGCATCACGAATTCGGTACATCAACGTCAAAAGGCCGGACCTCCAGGTCGCCGGTGGCGGAATCGACGTAGGCCGCCAGGACGATCCGGAGTCCGCCGACTATTCCATCCTCCACCACGGTCACGTAGCGGCCGCCGCCGTCGACGATCGTGGATGAATACGGAGGATCTTCTCCGCCCGGATACACCACCAGGCTGTCCGTTGCCTTATCATAAGCGAAGACGGCAGACAACGTTTGGTCATCACCCAACCCGGGCGCGACCCCCACATACTGCCCCTCGTCGGTTGCAATGGTGCGGGCCGTGAAGCGGTTATTATAGACCGTCTCTCGCAGTTCGTTGCTGGCCAAGTCGTGATAAACGATTACAGGATCTTGATTAAATTCGAGATCTTCAGAGTCTGGACTATAAGTCATCGAGATGGCGTCCGTTCCCTGATGCACCTTCGCGGCGTCCTTGAACTCCCAAGTTCCGTTGGCATTCTGCGCGGCCCATTTAATCTCACCAAGGGTGGAGTCGAGGTATGCGATGCTGACGCGACCGCTGGGCGTCAGAGCAATGGAAGCTTCGCGGCCGACGTTCCCCTTGGAGTCGACTGTCGAAACCACCCATTTGCCTTTCGAATTTGTTGTCGCGAATTTCAGCGTGCCGTCAGTTTCGTCGTAGTACGCCAGTTCCGGCGTGTCGTTGTTGAAGACAAGCGACGGGTAGAGCCCCACATTCCCGCTCGCATCCAGTGTCGTGATCTTGAAACTCCTACCCCCATTTGTGGAACTGGCAAACTTCAGGCTCTCTGATTTCTTGTCGTAAAACGCGATCGATGGGTTGCCATTGGAATCGGTTGCGAGTGAAAGGTATTCCCCGGCACCCTCGGTACTGTCCACGGTGATCGGCGCGTCCCACAGGCCGTTGTTGAGGCGCTGAGCGAACATCAGTGTTTCTGTCGTGCTGTTGTAATAGGCCAAGTCCACCGCAAAACCAGGACTTGAGCCGTAGTCGCTGGTGCTTTCATCCAGAACGTAACCGGGAATGGCAATGCTGTTGATGGTGCCGTCTGCAAAGTTGTCAGTGCGAGGAGCAGAAGCGGTGCCCTCATCCACTTGTTCCAAAGAGTACCCACCTCCATTGATCGCCACGGCACCAACCACGATCCGCCCGGAAGGAGCAACGACGATGGAGGCGGAAGAGGCGCTGGACAGGGTGGAGCTGTCGGTCGAAGCGTTGTAGGTCGTAACGGTTTGGCCGGGCGTGCCGTCGCTGGCGATGGGGGTTAATGCGACATCGTCGCCCAGCGGAGAAGCGTCGAGGCCAAAAGGATAGTAATAGTCACCGGATATCACGACAGATCGGCCGTCGCCAAGCGCCGCGATACCAAAGACTCGCCCGCCGCCGATTGCGTCTGAGGAGAGGGTAACATCGTAGTCAAACGTTCCGGAGGCGTCTGCCGCTGCCGCGTAATTCGTGCCGGACTCTGCGAAGGGATAGATCGATCCCGCAAAAACGACGCTGCCATCCGAGCGCGCGTCAAAGCCGGTTACGTACAGGTGGGTGCTGCCGTAGTTCAGTGTACCGGGAATCGGGCTTATCGCGATGCCATCCGCGCCGTAAGCTGAGTCGAGTTCTCCCGATGGCGTAATTTCGGCAGCTGCAAAGTAAGGAGTCTCGCCCGCGCCACCAGAAGTTAGAGAGGCCGATCCACCCCCCACAAGGATATCGCCGTTTGGAAGCGTTTTAACACCGGCGACCTCGTCAGAGATGATCGGTGTCAAGGATGTGCTGGTTCCCATGTAAGCGCTAAGCGACCCGTCGGTGCCAAATGAGCTGTCTAGCGAGCCATCGGCATTCAGGCGTAAAACGCGCATCTCGGCCCCTTTCGTGGCGCTGCTGCCGCTGCCGGTGCTGATCGTTGCGGTTCCGGCGATGATTGGATCGCCGTCCGATTGGACTGTGATGCAGGTGGGAGTGAAGTTGGTATCGCTGGTAACCTGCACGATGCCATCTTGGCCATAGGAGGTGTCCAAAACGCCGGCCGAGGTGTAGTCGGCCAAGAGGCTGCTGCCGGAGGATTTCAGCAACGCGTAAATCCCGCCCTGTGGATCGACCGCCTCGGCAATGAACATATCACCGCTGGGTAGCGCCGCAAGGCCGGCGCTACCGAAGCTGTCATCTACAGCGCCAGCGGAGGTAAGGCGCGCAATGCCCGCGCTTCCGCCGGCGTAGATATTTCCCGCCGAATCGACCACCAACTGGCCGAATGTGAGGGTGCTGCTGCTCGCACTGGGAATGTCAACAGAGGCGAATCCTCCCGTGCCAAACGTCGGATCGGGCGTGCCGAACGGCTTAGAGAAAAGCAGGCGATGTTCCAGCGGCTCGATAAAGGCATCCCCAGCCCGGCATCCCGCGCGTACCTTCTTCGTGCGAACCGACCCCGCTCTTGGAGACATGATCTGGCCCCGTGGAATATTCTTCGCCCGAACCAGAAAGATAATTCAGCAACGGGGAAGTAGCAAACAAAAACAGCTACCGTGCATTAGAAACCCGCCGTCGCGAGGTCACCGTTGCATTTTCTGGCCCAACTTGACTCACCTCACCCGTCGTTTATTATCCGGATTCTGGGCAACGCCACGATTTCTCGCGCATCGCCCCTATCGTCTAGTGGCCCAGGATGTCTGGTTCTCAGCCAGAAGACAGGGGTTCGACTCCCCTTAGGGGTATGCGAAAAGACCTCGGTTCATCGCCGAGGTCTTTTCATTTGACCCACACCTCCACATACATCAAATATGGCGGCGTGGCGTTGAATTGTTCCATATGGATATTTATTTTCCCGCGCCTCCAGCGCCTGAAGCGCCGCCGCCGCTTGCGGAGCCGCCGCCAGGGGTCGCACCGCCGTTGCCTGCATTGCCGCCATTGCCGCCGGGATTAGTTTGAGCGGGCACGTTTTCGCCCGGAGTCGGGGCGGAAGTTGGACCCGGATTGGACTGGCCGGGATTGGGCCACGTCTCCGTTCCGCGACAAAATAGCGCGAGGCGGGCGCGGTTCGTACAAAGAGTCGGACCGACACCCAAGATTTCCGCTGTTCTCATCCTTTTTTTGCTTGATGGCACGCCGAGTGCAGTTACAAAAACGTGGCGTGTCAGGGCGGCCATCTAGGCCGAGGCGCGCCGTTTCGTACTCGTGCAAGGAAAAAGGAGCAACAATGAAAAGTCTATTTTGCCTCGCGGCGATGTTCGGCTTGATCGGCCTGTTGAATGGAGGGTGCACAACATCCCCAGACACAGATGCCGGAAAAACCAACCTGAACGATGATTCCGCAAATGCCCTCCGTCAACTGGAAACCACCGATCCGACCCTGAACGATTTCGTTAAACATGCCTACGGTTATGCCATCTTCCCGTCGGTAGGGAAGGGTGCTGTCGGCGTTGGCGGCGCATATGGAAAAGGCACTGTCTATGCCAATGGGGACATGATCGGCTTCGCCGATTTGAGTCAGGCCACAATCGGCGCACAACTCGGTGGCCAGACCTACAGCGAGCTCATCGTCTTCGAAACAGAGCAGGCATTGGAAAACTTCAAGGGCAACAATTACGCCTTTGATGCCCAAGCCTCGGCCGTCGCGGCCAAAGCCGGCGCATCCAACACCGCACGCTACAGCAACGGCGTCGCTATTTTCACCATGCCTCAGGGTGGCTTGATGTTCGAGGCTTCGGTTGGCGGACAACGGTTCACGTTCCAGCCGAAATAGTCTCCGACCAATCGCGTCCGACCGGACGCATCAGCTTGTGATTTTCGAAGCACGCGTTCCTAAGCCGGAACGCGTGCTTCTTTCTAGAGCCGACGGTGCGGCGCATCGCAACCACATCACGCCAATCAATCTCACGCCCGCAGCGCTCGCTCCAAGTTCCTGAGAATCCCATCCGGCTCAGCGACGCCGCTGGCCGTGATCGCATCCGCGCGAGATTGCGTATCCGCAACCGCGTAAATGCGAAGCTCATCCGCATTGCCGCTGGGCCGGACGTGGGCGACATCGCCGTTGGTGAAATAGATCCGAACCCCGTCGGTGTAGTTCAGCCGACCGACCGGGCCAAAGCCCAGGGCGGGGGTGAAGAATTTCTCCAGATCATCTTTGATCGCCCAGAGCGATTGGGGCTGCACGTCGGCCACCAGCTTGCCCGCAATGTCGAGCGGGCGGATGGCGGTGGCATCGAACATCACATCGGATATCCGCGAAGAAGATGGCGAGAACCGCTTCACGATCTGCAGACTCAGCGCCCGCTTGAAGTTTCGCAGCAGCGCCGCCCGGCTGAAGCGGCGCGGGAGGCGATCGAACAGATCGGTAACGGCCAGCCCAGAGCCAAAGGCGCTGAACAGCGTGCCGAGGATAGGCAGGATGGCATCGCGCGTCGGCAGCGCGTGCAGCGTTTTGCCATCGCGCACAATGTCGGAGCCGGTCAGGAACCCGCCATTGGCCTCCCAGCCGACGACCGCTCGCCGGCCCCTTTGCATCGCCTCAGCCATGCCGGTAATCACGAACGGCGACCCGATGCGAGTTTTGGGCTGGACGATCTCACGCAGCGCTCCGCGATCGATGGCATCATTGGAACTGATCGGTACGACAACGGCATCGGCATGCAGATACTCCGCCACAACCATGCCGACCAGATCGCCGCCGTAGAACCGCACGCGGTCTTCAGGATCGGCACCGAGAATCAGCGGCCGATCGCTGTCACCATCGGTGGAAACCACGGCGTCGATCTTGCCATACTGTTTGATCGCCGCGGCTGTCATCTGCTGGAGCGCGGCGAGCGTGGCATCGTCGATCGCTTCGGTGTCGATCGGCACGAATGTTTCACTTCTCCCGGCGGGAGTCACGTCGGCCCCGAACCGCTTAAGCAGATCCACCAATAGATCCCGGCCAACGGCCGAGTGCTGATAAACCAGCAACCGTTTGCCGGCCAAGCCATTGGCGGGAAAGAATTCGGTATATCGGCGGATATACGTTTCGCGTGCATCGGCCAGCTCCGGCGCGAGTTTGTGCGATCCGATTTTCAGCGCGCCATGGCGATCGAATTTGGATTCAGCAGCAGCCTGTGCATAAATCCGCGCACGAACCTGTTCCACTTTCACAGCAATGGGCGGTTCATCTTTCTTGAGCAATTCGCCCTTTGCCGAATTGGTCTTGTACCCATTACGATCGAAGGGAATATGACTTCCGGTGACCATCATGCTGCCGCGACCGCGGCGAAGTGCGTGGAACGTGAGGGCGGGCGTAGGCAACAGTCCAAGGTTGACGGCCTTCATCCCGCTATCCGCGATCGCCTGCTCGATCGCCTGTGCAATCTCCCCGCGTCCCCCCTGCTCAGCGACGAACTTGGTCGAACTGGGCCGCAGGTCCGCCGCAAAATAAAACTCGTCCCCGCGCCTGATCCCGCCCTCCGCTGGTTGAAGGGACTGAAGATATTCCAATTCGGCCAATGCGTTGATGTAGATTTCGAGTTGCGTGAGATGCACGACCTCGCCGCGGCGTCCGCTGGTGCCGAATTTCAGAACCTGAGGTGTGTAATCGAGACTGCTTTCAAGCGAGGAGGACTCGCTTGGCGTTGACGTCCTTGTGCTTGGCATGGACGCATCATGGCGATTTTCTGCCACTATGAAAAGAGGCCCACTGTACTTGACGCATTCCCCGCATCACGCTGACAATCCGCTTGCCGAGAGGCTGTTCCAAGCTCAACGGCCGGCGCGTTCGCGAGAATGCTTCGGCCTGTTGCTCCGGGGTTACCCCGGGGGCTTTGCGACACCTTGATCAGGGGGCGCGCGACGGTCCGGGCGCCAGTACGCCCAACTCGTCGCGCAGGACGAGATTCGTTGGACAGCCTCTCGGCAATTTTTCCGTGCTCTCCCGTTAAGATTTCTGCATGCCGCCTCTCGATCGGTCACGGTTCATCTACTCACTGGCGGGTGAGTGGATCGGCGGCGACTGGAGCGCCAGCGCGATGAAGGCGACTTTTCGCGGGGCGACGATGGATTGGTCCTTTCGCGCACCCAAGCTCATCGTGCGCGTTCGCTCGTTGTTTGCAGTCAAACCTGACTTCAATCAACTGGTCGCGCTTCTGCAATCAGACAAGGGATTGGCAAGAGCGATCGGCTGCGCCACTGTCCGAAATCAGCCGCACAAGCGTTCCCCGTCCCTGCGCCGGCCAACGATGGACAGGCCGCCGATCGGATTGGTCGGAATTGATATTCCGAAACTCGCGACGGAGGCCGCACTGGCCGAGTGGTTCGGCATCGAACCTCAATCGCTTCGGTGGCGCGCCGACCCAGCGGGAAGAAATCGCAAGCATCCACCCGGACCGATGCGCACTTACCGTTATCGCTGGATACCGCGGCGCAATGGTCCGCCGCGACTGCTGGAGATTCCCAAAGCCGTATTGAAGCAAATGCAACGGAAGATCTTGGCGGATATTCTCGATCCGATCCCCGTTCATCCAGCGGCCCATGGATTTCGTGCCGGCCGATCGATTGTCACCAACGCCACAGCGCACTGCGGTAAGCGGATCGTGTTGCGGTTCGATCTGATTGATTTTTTCCCGAGCGTTTCCTCGGCGCGGGTTTTCCGCATCTTCCGCACGCTCGGTTATCCAACGGCTGTCGCCAATCTGCTGATGGGACTCTGCACAACGACAATTCCAGCCGATGTGTGGGATGCGCGTCCCGGCGCACGCGATGGATCGGATTTTCTCGCGCGCCAGCGGCTCGTGAGCCGCCATCTTCCGCAGGGCGCGCCGACGTCCCCTGCGCTAGCCAACCTCGCCGCCCACCGGCTCGATCGCCGCCTCGCCGGGCTCGCCAAAGCGGCTGGCGCAGCGTACACCCGTTACGCCGACGATATCACGTTCTCCGGCGGGAATGATCTGGCACGTTCCCGCAAACGACTGGAAACGCACATCGCGGTGATCGCGCATGAAGAAGGCTTCGCACTGAATCATCGGAAGACCCGCATGATGCGAGCCGGCGTTCGCCAGCAGGTGACGGGCCTGGTGGTAAACGTGCGGCCGAACATTACCCGATCCGAGTTCGACCGCATCAAGGCCAGTCTCACCAACTGCGTCCGCCATGGTCCGGCATCACAGAACCGCGAAAAGCATCCCGATTTCCGCGCCTATCTCGCCGGCAAGATCGCGCATGTCGCTTCGATCCATCCGGCGCGCGGCAAGAAATTGAGGAGCATATTCCGCCAAATCTCGTGGGAAATTAGAGGGGATGCGTAATCACGCTCGAATGATTTTTCGATTAACTTCATCGCAAACTCGATGCGCTTGCCGAGCAGGTGCGCGACCTTCGCCATCGTATTGAGCGTGACGGACTTATTCGCTGGATCGAGCAACCACTCGATACCAGTGCGGCTGGTCCTCAACTGCTTGGCCATCTCGGCGTTGCTGATTTTCCGCTGACTCATCGCCCTTTCCAATTGGTGGGCAATCTTGAATTTGATTGCAGATGCCCGGCATCCCTCCAGGATGTCTTCCTGTTCAAGAAAATCTTCAAACTTCGATCCCAAATGTTTTTTCTTCATGATTGCACCGGTTGAAACTACTCCAGGCGTCGTCACCAAGCTCCCAAGGCAAGATTGAATTCTAACTGCGTGGGCACGAAAGGAAACCTCCAGTTGGCGGCGGTGCGCAGCACCGCGTTGGGTCAGGCTGTCGAGCGCTAACGCGGTACTGCGCACCGCCGCTAACTACTCAAACTGAGAGGTTCGAGCAAACATTCTTGACGAATGCACATTGTGCCACGGGCATCTTGCCCGTGTCTTCGAGCGTTTTGCAAAACAAGGGCAGGATGCCCGTGGCAAAATAATTCTGCGACTTTTGCGATGCCCGGCCCAAGACCGCTTAGTTTGAATAACTAACGACTAAAACGCCGGCGATTGCGAATGCCACTCAACTGCTTCTCGGTTCCACCCCCAGCAGACGCCGCACGAAAAAATCCTTCCGCCGACGATCGCCGTACGTGCCGTCCTGTCCGTGATCGGCATTGGGGATCACCAGCAAATCAAAATCCTTGTCGGCTTTGATCAATGCGTTCACCACCTGCATCGTCGAAGCGGGGTCCACGTTGTGATCGGTTTCGCCAACGATCAGCAGCAGCGCGCCGTGCAGATCCTTGGCGTTGGTGACGTTGGATTGCTCGGCATACCACGGGCCGATGGGCCAGCCCATCCATAGTTCATTCCACCACATTTTGTCCATGCGATTGTCATGGCAGCCACAATCGGCAACGGCGGCGGTGTAGAAATTGCCGAAGGCTTCAACGGCGCGCAGCGCGTTTTGCCCACCGGCGCTGGTTCCATAAATACCGACGCGCGTCAGATCCATGTATGGATATTTGGCGGCGGCGGCTTTGAGCCAGAGGATCCGGTCGGGGAAGCCCGAATCGCCGAGGTTGTGCCAGCAGACATCATGAAACGCCTTGCTGCGGTTGCTCGTTCCCATGCCATCAATCTGCACGATGATGAATCCCAGCTCGCCCATGGCCATGCCATAGTTGTGCGTGGTGAACGCCTTGGGGACAAAGGAATCCTGCGGCCCGGCGTAGATGTCTTCAATCACCGGGTATTTTTTCGATGCACTGAAATTCGTCGGACGATAAATGACACCATAGATGTCCGTTACGCCATCCCGCCCCTTGGCGACGAATCGCTCGGGCGTAATCCAGCCGGTGGCAAGCAGCTTGGTATCGTCTGCTTCTTCCAACTCGCACACGAGTTTGCCATCACTGGTTTGTCGAAGATCATTCACCGGAGGACAATCGACCCGCGAGAAGCTATCGATATAAAACCGCCCATCCGGCGAATACGCCACCTTATGCGTGCCATCCCCGGGCGTGAGATCGACTAAATTCGACCCATCGAAATTGATCCGGCAATAGTGCACATAATATGGATCCTGAGCCGGATCGATTCCCCCCGCGCGAAACCAGATCTGCCGTTTCGCTTCGTCCACCCGCTCGACGCCCCGGACAACCCATTGTCCCTTGGTGATCTGATTCTTCACTTTGCCGCTGACCGCATCGTAAAGGTATAGATGATTCCACCCGTCCCGCTCGCTCATCCAGATAATTTCGTGCGTGCCGCCCAGATATTGATTGAAAAACTTTCCGTTGTAATCGATGAAGGTTTTGCTCTTCTCATCGATGATCGGTGTAGCGATGCCTGTCTCGCGATCGACGCCGATCACTCGCAGCACCTGATGGCCGCGCTGATTGTAGAAGAACGTAAATCGCTTTGAATCCTGATCCCATCGCACATCCCCCAGCTCCCACGGGTTAGGAAACAAGTCGTCTTTCAGCGGGATTTCCTTTCTGTTTGCGATGTCAAAGAGATGTGGCTTGGTGATGGGAATATTGTCGCCGGCCTTGGGATAGTCGTATGACTCCAGCCGAGGCTGCAACTGATCCGGCGGCGACGACTGCACAAGATAGACCTTGCGGTGATCCCCGTCCTTGGTCTTGAGCGCAACCAGTGATTCGGAATCCGGCGACCAGAAAAACTCGCCGCTGTAGTGATCGCTCGGCGTCCCGTCCTGGGTCAACTCAATTTCATTGTTCTTATCGTCGCGCAGCATCACATTCCCGCCGCGGATAGAGGCCGTGTATTGGCCGCTTGGCGATTCACCGTCGGGGCGGACGTTGCGGCGGCGCTCCGCTCGCGGAGGAACCTCCGCCATCGGATGGCTTTTGCCATCGATGATCGCTTCGCCTCCAGAGTCTGGCGCGGAGAAGATCGCCAATTGCTTGCCAGCATCGTCCGCGAGCAACCACACATGGCCGACAAATGTGTTCTGCTCCCGATGTTCACCCGCCCGCACTTGGCCGTAAGGCTCCCGATTTCCCGATGCATCTATCCAGAACAGCCTGATGTCGCCTGGCGTTTGATTGACGAACGTGATGCTGGTCGCCTCGCCGCCATTTCTGCTGGGTCGAATGCGCGGCAATTGCGGCAGCGAGGAATCGGCCTCCTCGGTGCTCGCTCCTGTCACCTCTCTGAGAGCGTACGTCTGCAAATTGCACGTCCATCTTTTGTCGTTGCATCGGACGATCACCGAATCATTCCTCATTTCAACGCCATCGATCGGCAGACGGTCGGCCTGCAGATGCTGTCCAATCGCCGACCCGAGCACGTTCGCCATTTTTTCGTGATCGAACGCCGGCTTGCGCGTGCCGCCGGTCGCATCGACCCACCAGAAGTGCCGCTGGCCGTTGGGTCCCTCCGCCCGATACCAAAATGCATTTCCATCAGCCGTCCAATGCGGATCGACGCGGGCATCAAACACTTTGTTACTCATCATCCGATCAAAATCGGCGGACCGCTGGTAATCCGCTCGCGTCCCCTGGGCGTGGGTGATGGAAGCGAAGAAATGAAGCGATACCAACACCAAACCGATGCTGCAAAACCGTCCGGTTAAGCCCATGATGAACCTCGCCTCACGTGAAATTGGTATGGTGAACAAAACCGTGCGGAAGCCTATCGCCGCTAATCAACTGCGTAAACCGCTGCCTGCTCCGGCTTCATGCTCGCCCTCAGCGCTCGCACACAAGAGGACGATTGACAATTCCGCTGGGATGCAAATGCTTATCCCACGGGAGTCGAAGGGAAGAGAGGGCGGCATTTGCGCCCCACATCCATAGCTCAGGAAAGCAATTCAATGAAGAACAAACGATACGTCGCGGCGGTCGTGTTTTGGGCAACCTGCGCTTTGCTTCTATCCGTCACCGCTCAAGCGGAAACGGTCTCGGCCACGATCGACATCGATGTAAACAAACCCAGCGTCGCGATCCCGCCCAGCTTCGCAGGGCTAATGACGGAGGAAATCAACCATTCCTACGATGGCGGTCTGTATGCGGAACTGGTTCAAAACCGGACATTTCAGGACAACCGCAATCAGCCGGCACACTGGTCCCTGATACAGAAAGACGGCGGTACAGCCAAAATGGAGATGGATCGCACCGATCCCGTCAATGCAGCATTGCCGATCAGCCTTCGGCTGGATCTGATGGGCGATGAGGCCGGCGCGGCCAACAATGGGTTCTGGGGAATACCGGTCAAGCCTGATGCCAAGTACACCGCGTCCTTCTATGCCAAGGCCGGCGATGGCTTCACCGGGCCGGTGACGGCGGCGATCGTCACCAATGATGAGAACGCAACCGTTGCCAAGGCACAGACCGATCCGATCACAACCGCCTGGCAGAAATACACGGTTACACTCATAGCCGGGCACGATACGGCGACTACGGCACATGCGAAATTCGTCGTCTCCGCAAAAGGCACCGGTTCGGTGTCGCTCAGCCTCGTATCGCTGTTTCCACGAACCTACATGGACGCACCCAACGGCCTGCGCCCCGATCTGATGAAACTGATGGCCGACCTGCACCCTGCGTTCATCCGTCTGCCGGGCGGCAACTTCCTGGAAGGCGACACATTCCCCACACGATTTGATTGGAAGAAAATGATCGGCCCGATCAACCAACGACCGGGTCACATGGGCTGCTGGAAATATCGATCATCCGATGGTTTCGGCTTGCCCGAATATCTGCTCTGGTGCCAGCAACTGAACGCCGAGCCCGTGCTGGCGGTGTTCGCCGGTTACACGCTCAATGGGAACCACGTCGTCGCCGGTCCGGAACTTCAACAGTACGTTGACGAAGCCCTGGAAGAAATCGAATACGTCAGCGGCCCCGCCGACAGCACGTGGGGCAAGCAGCGCGCGGTGGACGGTCATACCGAACCCTTCAAGCTCCATTATGTTGAGATCGGCAACGAGGATTTTTTCGACAGGTCCGGCAGCTACGATGGCCGATTTGCGCAATTCTACGATGCCATCAAGGCCAAATATCCGGAGCTGAGGATCATCGCCACCCGACCGGTGAGGAGCCGCAAACCCGATTTGGTGGATGACCACTTCTATCTCAACCCGCGCGAGATGGCTTCTACGGCTGGACGATACGATGCCAGATCGCGCACCGGCCCTCGGGTTTTCGTCGGTGAATGGGCGGCGCAGGAAGGCAAGCCAACTCCCGATCTCACTGCCGGCCTCGCGGACGCCGTCTGGGTGATGGGCCTGGAGCGAGACGCCGATCTGATCCCCATCGAGTGCTACGCGCCGCTGCTGGTTAACGTGAACCCCGGAGCATCCCAATGGGGTACGAATCTGATCGGTTACGACGCCTTGACCAGCTTCGGTTCGCCCAGCTATTACGCTCAATGCATGCTGTCGCAAAATCGCGGCGATGTGGTGCTGCCGGCTAAGTTGACCATCGCACCAACGGCGGCCACGACCGCCGTTGCGCCGCACGGAGCGATCGGCGTGGGCGCGTGGCACACCGATGTTCAATACAAAGACATCTCCATCACCCACGGCGACCAGACCCTGCAAAACGTTGACCTGACCAAAGACACCAGAGCCTGGACCTTCACCGGCGCCCAGTGGAACGTTGAAGACTCGGCAATCAAACCCTCGGCACCCGACAGCGAATGTTGGGGCACCACAGGCGATCCGAAATGGACCGACTACACGATCCATCTCAAAGCCCGCAAAAACGGCGGCGCCGAGGGTTTCCTCATCCTCTACCACGCCGCCGACGGCGATAACTACAACTGGTGGAACGTTGGCGGATGGGGCAATTCACGCACGCAGGCCGAGGCCGCGCATGAAGGCGCTCGCGCCCCCTTCGGTGCATCATCCGATTTCACCGTCGAGAGCGGCCGATGGTACGACCTGCGTATTGAAGTAGCCGGCGATCATGTGCAGTGTTTCGCCGACGACAAATTGATCACCGATGCCACCGAAAACCCGCAGCCGACGGTTTCACCAATCTTCGCCAGCGCCACCTACGCCAACGCCAGCCACGAGGTCATCGTGAAAGCGGTCAACTTTGGAAGTAGTACAGTCGATGCCATATTGAACCTCGCCGGCGCCGGCCAGATCACCCCAGTCGGAAAAGCGATCGTGCTCAGTGGCTCTCCAAAGGATCAGAACACCGTGGATGAGCCGATGAAGGTCGCGCCAAAAGAAGAACCCGTGACGGATGCGGCGGCGGCTTTCCACCGCAGATTCCCACCGCATTCGTTGACGATTTTGCGGGTGGGGGCAGCGCTACAGTAGCGCATTTTCGCCTAAAAAATGCGTGGGGAGGCAAATGTAACGGTTGCATCGTCTCGGACTCGTCTATGCCTTTCGGTCGCAGCGGCCCAAAAAAGGAGACACGTGCAACCTCCTCTTCGCCGATTTCCACTGCGAAACGCAACTAACTTCCTCCCTGGCCAACAACGATTGGTATCTCCCCCACTAAACGACCGCGCGCAACTTTGCGATAGAGTTTTCCCCAGCAACCAGCCGCGCGATTGACGTTCCTTGTTGCCAGGAGTGCCCCTCCGCTGCTCGCGCCTTCGCGGAATTCAACAATCGCAACTTCATCAACGGCTCGGCGATCCGGCCCGTTGTTTCCCTTGTTCCACAGCCGCCGCCGCGAGTTGGGCTGGCGTCGGCAATGTTTTGCTGAATAGAATGTGGCGGAGGATATCGGTGATGATCTGAACCGTCATCGCTATCCCGCAACCAATCAACACGGCAGAGAAACGTTCAAAGCTTGAGGTGCCGACATGGCCGGCGTTGGTGGTCAGCACAATCACCACGGCGACGCAGGCCGTGCGCAAGGCGGGGTCCAGCCGGAGCGATTCGCAAACAATCACTACAAGCGTGATGGCTGCAAGCAGTTGCCACAGTCCATCCCCCAGATACCTGCCAACCAGATACCCAACGGCCGCCCCCACCGTGTTAGCCAGGATTCGCAGCACCGACGTCGCCAGCGACTGCGCCGTCCCCGGCTGAAGCGCCAGGACCGCCGAGATCATCGCCCACAGCACCCCGAGCCAGCCGATCCACCAATAGAGTGCCTTGAGCGCGAGGATGCAGACGATGGCCTGCGCAATATAGAGCGCCGCAAAGATTGCCGTCTCCCGCGCGGTGGGCCGCGGAAGCTTGAAAATCTGCCGGAGCGCCTCGCGATGCGATTCGAGCATGGCCGGAGCATAGCGTCCGGAAGCGATAGCGGGCTAGGCTGCCACCCATGGTTCGAGATTAAGAAGTTCTTCGCCGTGAGGCCATTCATTCCTTGATTTCACTATGGCTCAATTGGGCGAATGAAGACCAATGTCTGCTCGCCCAGTATCGCTCGAAACGCTATACTTCTTATGCAAGTTGACGGATTCCGTTGCCGTGCGAGCTATTATGAGCGAAATGGCCGTCCGTGAAATCCTCGATCGGATCGACAACCTATCCGAGGCTGACCGCGCGTTGCTGGAACGGAAGCTCTCGGAGCGGCTGGAGTCCAGTTGGCTGAAAGAGGCTGCCGCTGCGCGCCAGGAGGCCTTGCGGCGAGGCCTCGACGACGACGCAATTGATCGGGCGAGCGACGAGCTCCGATATCGGAGGCGCGATCGTTGATTGCCAGGAGACGATAACCCAAAGATGAGTGGAATTGGCGCTCCAACCGAAATGCGGGTTTCATTAGCTTATCATCTTTGATATACTACCCGGCATGTGGAAGGTGACCACGACCAACGAATACGACCGTTGGTTGGGAAATCAGAATGAGGAAGTGGTCACGGAGGTCATTGCTGTCGTCAGATTGCTTCGGCAGTATGGGCCGGGGCTTTCCAGACCGCACGCCGACACGCTCAACGATTCACGCTTCGCAAACATGAAGGAACTCCGAGTGCGAACACCTCGGCTGAAATCCGTATCGCCTTTGCTTTTGATCCAGTTCGCCAGGCCGTATTGCTTGTCGCCGGCGACAAACGCGGCGTGAACCAGAAGCGTTTCTATCGTCAGCTGATCGCAAAAGCGGACGCGCTATACACCGCGCATCTGCGAAAGAGGTAGATAATATGGCCAAGGATTTCTTTGCACATGTCGCCAAACGCTTTCCTCCAAGAGTTATAAGAAAGGCGGAGCGTCGCTATCAGGAACTTCGCCGCGAAATGCTCCTGCGCGAGCTTCGGCAGACTCTGAAGGTTCCCCAAAGCCGCGTGGCAAAGGCGGCCGGCATCAAGCAATCCAACCTCTCCCGGCTGGAAAAACAGAGCGACATGCAAATCGCGACGCTGCGAAAGATCGTTTCCGCCTTGGGCGGGAAGCTGGAAGTGATCGCTCGATTCAAAGGTGCCGACGTGCGCATCATCCTGCCGCCCGCGGCGTAGGTGGGGCAATCGCGGTGCCGAAGAATCAGCCGGATTTTGGTCGTCACGTGCCGTTTGTGGCGGCGAATGGTGGCCGAACGAAAGGATTAGATGCGTGCGCAGTTGATGGAGAACGGGCGGGCGCTGCCGCCGATCGCAGCGTGGCAACGCAGAGCGTGAAGCAGGGGAGATTGAAACAGGGCCGTGCGCGACTTGTGGATCCTCTTACCCCAGTCCCGCCCCTTTTCATTCACTTTACGCCATCCGACACGCTTCGTTAAAGTCAAGACGAGGGTTGCGCGGACGGAGTTTGGTTGGGTCGCCATAGCCGAGGTTGCAGAGGAAGTTGGATTTGATTGTCGTTCCGGCGAAAAACGCGGCGTCCACCTTCGCGTTGTCGAACCCGGACATCGGGCCGCAATCCAGACCGAGCGATCGCGCGGCCAGCATGAGGTAGGCGCCTTGGAGGGATGAATTGCGCAGCGCCAGGTATTCCAGGACGTTTTCCGGCAGGTCTTTGAACCAGGCCCTGGCGTCCGCGTGCGGGAACAGCTTGGGCAGTTGCTCGAAAAAGTGGACATCCATGCCAATGATGGCGGTGACCGGCGCAGCCATCGTTTTTTCCACATTGCCGGCATCGAGAGTTGGCTTGAGCTTTTCCTTCCCCTCTTTCGACTTCACGAATACCACGCGCATCGGGAACATATTTGCGGATGTGGGGCCCAATTTGGCGAGGTCGTAAACCTGTGCAAGCAGCGCATCGTCAACAGGCTTGTCGAGCCACGCGCTGTGCGTTCGGGCATCGCGGAAGATGAGGTTCAGACATTCGTCGCTCACTTTGGCCATCGGGGACTCCTTTTGAATCGGCAAATCATAGGCGGTCCGATGCGTGTATTATTACCCATTGCTTGAGGATTTGCGGGATCAAAGCCGCGCTGGTTTGCAATCACAAGACTCCCTCCGATACTAGCCGTTCCCGCGATGGCACAGCTCACGATTCAACAAGCTTTCAATCTGGCGTTGCAGCACCATCAGGCACGGCGGCTGCAACAGGCGGAGCAACTCTATCGGCAAATCCTTGGCCAGCAGCCGGAGCATGTTGATGCGATGCACAATCTGGGCGTGCTTGCATACCAATCCGGGCGGAATGACGATGCGCTCAAGCTCTTTCGCCGGGCAATCGCACTCCGATCCAACTTCGCCGATGCCTACAACAGTCTGGGCAGTGTCCTCAAAGACAACGGGCAACTCGATGAGGCCATTGCCGCGCATCGAACTGCGATCACTCTCAAGCCCGATTTTACCGAGGCGTACAACAATCTTGGGTACGCACTGGAAAGCAAAGAACAATTCGAGCAGGCCATCGCCGCACTGCGGCAGGCGCTGGTCCTAAGACCCAACTTTGCCGAAGCGCACAATAACCTGGGCATTGCCCTGCAAGGCAACGGACAGTTCGACGACGCCATCGCCGCTTATCGCAAGGCGATTGAACTGAGGCCCAACTTCCCCGAAGCTTACGCCAACCTGGGAACCGCCCTCAGTTCCAAGGGACAATCGGACCCGGCTATCGCCGCTTATCAGAGGGCGATTGCGCTCAGGCCCGATTTTGCTCCAGCCCATGGCAACCTCGGCCAGGCGCTCAAGGACAAGGGACAAATTGATGCGGCCATCGCGGCTTATCGGCAGGCGATCACGATCAATCCCAACTTCGCCGAGGCCCATGGCAATCTCGCCGATGCGCTGACAAGCGCGGGACGACTGGACGAAGCGATCGCTGCCGCGCGCAAGGCGCTGGCGATCAATCCCGATCTGCACGGAGCGCACATCCACCTGGGCAATGCCTTGCAACGCAACGGGCAATTTGGCGATGCCATTTCCGCCTATCGCCAGGCGATTGCGCTCAAGCCGGACTTTGCGGAAACCTACAGCAATCTGGGACTAGCGCTTTATGGCAATGGACAGATCGACCAGGCGATAGCCGCCCATCGCAAGGCCATCGCGCTCGACCCCGACTTGCCGGTCGCCCACAGCAATCTCGGGTTATCGCTGCTGGCGAGCCGGAATTTTCTGGAAGGGTGGGAAGAGTATGAATGGAGATGGAAATGCAAGGGCTTCGGTCAACGCGGCTTCGCCCAGCCGCAATGGGATGGAAGTCCGTTAGAGGATCGGACGCTTCTCCTGCACGCCGAACAGGGGTATGGAGACACGATTCAGTTCGCCCGCTACCTGCCGCTGGTGGCGGAGCGCGGCGGCCGGGTCATCTGCGAGTGCCAGGCGGAATTGCAGCCTCTGCTCCAGACAATCGCCTGCGGATTCCAGATCATTCGTGCCGGCGATCCTTTGCCGGCCTTCGATCTTCACTGTCCGATGCTGAGCCTGCCGCGCGTTTTTCGAACGACCCTGCAGAACCTTCCGAGCACGGTGCCCTATCTGCATCCCGATGGGCAGGATATTCAACGGTGGCAGCATCGTCTTGCCGAGCATTCCAACCTGTTGAAGGTCGGCGTGGCGTGGGCTGGACGCCCGAGCCATCTGTTCGATCGGCAGCGATCCATGAAGCTGGAGGCTCTGGCGCCGCTGGCCGGCGTGAGGGGCGTCCGGTTCTTCAGCCTGCACAAAAGCGAGGATGCGCAATCACAGTTCCAAGCCGCGCCGGCCAATCTGGATCTTGTCCGATGGACCGAGCAGCGGAAGGATTTTCCCGACACGGCAGCGCTGATTGCCAATCTCGATCTGGTGATCTCAGTAGACACGGCCGTGGTTCACCTGGCCGGCGCCATGTGCAAACCAGTCTGGACGCTCCTCACTTTCTCGCCCGACTGGCGCTGGATGCCCGATCGCGAGGACGGGCCTCAGACCAGCCCGTGGTATCCGTCAATGCGGCTGTTCCGGCAACGCACCAGCGGCGATTGGGACGGCGTGATCTCGCGCGTGGCCGAGGCGCTGGCAGCGAGAAATCAGCCAGGGACAGCTAATTGAACCACCCGAATGCGCGGCTCTTCTCTGGACAGGCTCAAGGCGATTTTTGATTTTACGCGTCGCTGCCTCCGGCGGCACAGCGAACCTGCTGCCCCCCGGGGCTATCATCACTACGTTTGACCATTTCAAGGGTTGTCACCGCTATCCGATCTCGCCGTTTGTTGTTCCGAGAAATCGCGGGATTTGCGCGGATCGTTGACCATCGGCCACGACCGCCCTGTTTAGGGCGGTTTCGAGCCCGCGTGTCTGTTCGTATTGTGCTGGCATCGAAGGGATGAATGTCATTCCTTGCTGAAAAACAGTTACGAGTTTGCGTCAATCTGACTGGAGACGAATATGAGCTGGAGAACAATCATGTGCCGCGAGTCGTTCATCGCGTCAAAGAACCAGAATGAGACCAGGCAGTCGCGTACTCCCAGGAACGGCGTTTCGATGATGGTGGAGGCGCTGGAAAGCCGGATGATGATGAGCACGTCGCAGACTACATCGCCTCCGGCAACCACCCCCACGACGCCGAACCTGTTTAAATCCTGTTGCACGGGCACGCACATTCCAGCTGTGGTTATCTCATGAATCGCCGCAACGAGCGGGAACGCCGCACGGACAAATAGGCTTCGGGTAACGGGACAATCACCGGTTTGCGCTGCGTAACTATTTACCGTGCTGGATTCATCGAAAAATAAGGGGGTAACTGAAGGGGACACGACCCTTTAGGCGGCCTGGAGGAAAGAGCGGAACGAAAATGTGCTGGATTAAGGGTCCTGTCCCCTTCAGTTATCTCCGTCGTTAAACATATAAGACCGCCAGCCCGTGGCCTTGCCCGACGGCACGACAAGCCTTGTCTTTTGCCAGTGCCGCAATTGCCGAAGACTTGCCCCTGTCAATTCCGCTACATCGCCGGATGAAAATCTTTCCATCAATCCTTCCGTTTGAACCGTGTAGGATTTTAACAAGTAAAAGCGACATTATGAATCCACAAATTTTAACGTTTTTTTAATTCCGTTGATTCGGTGTGGATAAACCGATACCGCGTTGCCCGCCGTTCGTTCCCCGGCTCGGTGATTTCAAGAACGCCATCGGCGCAGAGCATCCGTAGCCATCATCACGAGCGAATGTCATTCTGATTTCCCCGTGGTGTTCTGACTATCCGGTCCATCCAACAGCGGTCGCGTACCACTTTGCTTGGACCGCAACTAGGGCTGTTTGCGTAGTCGCGATCGTCCACGACATTTGACAATCGCTCTTGCAGCGCGACGCCGGTTTAATAGACTAGAATTCAATGCCAAAGAAGAAAAAGGCAACCCTAAAAGCTGTGGTCGGGTTCTCGCTCGTAGCGATCTTGATTGTGTATTGCGCTGAGATGATTTTGGTGCACGGATTTGATGTCGACGCGCACATTCTAGGGTCACTGAAATACCTTGTGCCGATCATCGTGATAGTGGGGATTGTCCTCGCTCTCCGAAAGTGACGGCCAAACTTCTTTGCCTTATCGGAGATTGACATGGTATCGAAACATTCTTATCTCTTTTGCGCCTTAGTCCTGTTCCTACTGCTTGCCGTTGATGGTCTTTCACCAGCAGACGACACCGGGCCGCTCGAGATTTTGAAGCAGGCTGCCTCTATATTCGATGTTGTATCCGAATGGAACGGAGCGATCGACAAGTTGACGGATTCCGAGGTCAAGGCTCAACTCGAAAGAAGAGTGTACCGTGTGCACAAGGACATGGTCCTATTGCAGCGAGAGAAGCAGGATTTAATAGACACGTTGTCTGAGGAAACCCTAGACAAGGGCCACCTTGAGGAGGACGTGCAGGCCCTCGAAGAGGGCGTAGAGAAGCTGAAGCACGCGATGGACGAGGTTAGTAGCGAACTTGCCGAACAACCCGGATTCGATGGACAAGCGGCAAAAGATGAGATCGACCGTGACGTCAATGAAAAGGTCGAGCTTTTAATCGAAGCGCGCATGGATGCGAATGAAAACCCAAGCAAAGTAAAGAGCGACTTGCAAGCTGCGCAAGATCGCCTAATTAGAGCCGAGGGAGTAGTCGCCGACTGTCTGAGGAAGCTGAAGCACGATTGAGAAACACATCGCGGGACGGCCTTGGAAACACAAAATCGGAGGAGCCGGGTTGTCGTCACTTTGATTCGATAGTCTGTCTTCTCGCTTGTGTCGGTTATGGAGTATTGCCGCTGGACCCAGCCGAAGTCCGCATGGACGTCTGTTGAGAGGCCGAATTTGCGGCGGAACCCGGTGGGCCTGAAGCCGCTCCGATGTGCGATTCAGCCAGCGAAGTTGCGCGCAGGCATGGTCCGTGATGTATTGGGCGTGTTCACGCTTGATTGAGGCCACAAGCGCAGGATATCCTCCCATGGCGAAACGCTCCTTCGGATTAACCAAAATCATCGGGGGTATCAGAGAACAATTCCTCGTCATCGTCGGTTTCTATCCGCTCGAAGATCGACGGTTTACTTCGCTTGCGCTGCCGTTGGGCCTCGTATCCATCGGCTTCGAGCGTAGTGGCTTCGATGTTCACTCTATCCGGATCGCGTCCATCGCCGGGCTTGCCCACGACCCGGTTGAGCACTTTTCGAATGTCATAGGGCGCGCAAAACCGGCCAGTGGTGGGCGCGCCAAAACCGGCCATTTTGAGAAAGCGGAGATTCGTCCATTATCGTTGGCTTCTGGCTCTCGCCGGGAGCGGACGATGGGATGGCGAATCAACTCAAGATGGCCGAAGTTCAAGCAATTCTAGCACTTGCGCGAAGTGGCTGGTCAAACCGCCACATCGCCAGGCAGCTTGGTGTTCACCGCGAGACGGTCGGACGCCATCTTCGTCTCTCCTCACCCGACGATTCAAAACCGGCCAGCGCGCCCATCGGGTCGGAGGGCGCGCCCATCGGCTCCACTCCTGCGCCCATCGGCTCTGGCGGCATCGCGATAAGTCTTGCTTCGGCCGCCGGTCCATGGCGTGAAGTGATTCTGCAGAAGCTGGATGGCGGCCTGACGGCCCAGCGGATCTACCAGGATTTGTGTTCCGATCACGGTTACGCCGGCAGCTACTACAGCGTGCGCCGGTTGATCAAGAAGTTGTCGGCCACGGCGCCAGCGCCTTTCCGCCGGATGGAATGCTAAGCTGGAGCCGAAG
>Ga0302326_10007705_pt1 | contig 23873 bp, 24 predicted proteins | sample Palsa_T0_3_FD_202264 | JGI IMG/M metagenome (GOLD analysis project Ga0302326, IMG submission 202264) | Peat permafrost microbial communities from Stordalen Mire near Abisko, Sweden - Palsa_T0_3 | ecosystem: Environmental > Terrestrial > Soil > Palsa > Peat permafrost | place: Sweden: Abisko... | reverse complement strand
CGCGACACCGCTGTGATAGAATTCGGCTGTCCCGCCCTAACTTGGTCCGTTCGTGAGGTTTTTTATGCCGGCGCGCAACAAATTCGTCATCGGTTCGGTGATCATCGTGGCTGCTCTTGCTGCGCTGGCGTACACCGGATTCACGGAGAGCAAGACTTATTACCACACAATCTCTGAGTTGCCGGCTTTGCATGGCGCGGCGGCGCATCAACGGATTCGGGTGGCGGGGAACGTCCGGACCGGCTCGATCAATCGCCTGCCGGGGCGAGTGGATTTTGTTCTGGAAGAGCAGGGGCGCGTGTTGGACGTGAGCTACGCGGGGCGCGATCCGCTGCCGGATACTTTTAAAGACAACGCGCAGGCGCTTGTTGAAGGCAAGCTGATGCCCGACGGCCGGTTCGTGGCCGAGCAAGTGCAGGCCAAGTGCGCGTCGAAATACCAAGCCACACCCCAGCAGCTGACCAACCCCGGCGCTGCACCGTCCGCGGCCCCAGCCAAGCCGATGACCGGCGGCAGCGCGGCGGCCACACCCATGTCCGGTAGTTGAAAACGTAAGGAGAATCGGTGGACGTTTTCGGATCGTTTGCCCTCATGCTCGCTCTGGTCGCGGCGGTGTACGCCGCGGCGGCGGGAATCGCCGGCATCATTTCGCGGAAAACGCTGCTGCTGAAAAGCGCCAGCAACGCCGGGATGGCCGTTTTTATCCTGGTGACGCTCGGTGTGGCGAGCCTGGAGTACCTGTTCTTCACCGACAACTTTTCGATGATGTATGTGGTGGAGCACAGCAATCGCGCCCTTCCCGCTGCTTACAAATTCGCGTCACTGTGGGCGGGGCAAGAGGGTTCGCTGCTCTTCTGGAGCTGGCTGCTTTCGATCTACGCTTTTTTTGTGCTGTTCCTTAACCGCCGCAAGCATCCCGAACTGATGCCTTACGTTGGCGTAGTGCTGGCCTGCGTACAGATATTTTTCCTGATCCTGAATAATTTCGTGGCCAGCCCCTTCGGCGTGATCGGGACGGTGGCCGCCGCGGGCGCAGGCGGCGCGCACCTGGTGGCCCAGCCGGATGGCCGAGGGCTGAATCCTTTGCTGCAGTATCCCGAAATGGTGATCCATCCGCCGATTCTGTATCTCGGCTACACCGGATTCACCGTGCCATTTGCCTTTGCCATGGCCGCGCTGCTGGGGCGCTATCCCGGAGAGAAGTGGATTCACATCACGCGGCGCTGGACGATGATCGCGTGGACGTTTCAGAGCGCTGGAATTCTGCTGGGCGCGCATTGGGCCTACGCGGTGCTGGGTTGGGGCGGCTACTGGGGATGGGATCCGGTGGAAAATGCGTCGCTGCTGCCGTGGATTACCGGCACCGCATTTCTGCATTCGGTGATGATGCAGGAAAAGCGCGGGATGATGAAGGTATGGAATATCTGGCTGGTGTTCACTACGTTCATGCTGTGCATTTTGGGGACGCTGCTGACCCGCTCGGGAGTGGTGGCATCGGTGCATGCGTTTGCGCAGTCTTCGATTGGTTCGTGGTTCACCACGTTTCTGTGCATCGTTTTCGCGGTATGCCTCTTCGTCTACATTCGTAACCGGGATTATTTGCGCAGCGACAATCAACTGGATTCGCTGGTTTCGCGCGAGTCCAGCTTTCTATTCAACAATCTGGTGCTGCTGGCGGCATGCTTCGCCGTTTTTTGGGGCACGTTGTTTCCGGTCTTCTCCGAGTGGTTCACCAATAACCGCATCAGCGTGGGTCCGCCATTTTTCAATAAGGTGAATATTCCCATCGCGCTGTTTCTTTTATTGCTGACCGGCGTGGGACCGCTGCTGGCCTGGCGGCGCACTTCGATGGATAGTCTGTGGCGCAATTTCAGGTGGCCGGTGGCGGGGGGAGTGTTTGCGGGAATTGCGGCTTTCGCCGGCGGGGCGCGCAGTCCGTACGCGGTGATCTGCTGGATTCTGTCGGTATTCGTGGGGCTGAGTATTACTTCGGAATTCTTTCGCGGCGCGCGGGTGATCGCCGGAAGGGCCAGCACGAATCTGGTGGATGGCGCGGTGCAATTAACGCTGCGCAACACGCGGCGCTACGGCGGATACATCATCCATCTGGGAATGGTGCTGGTGTTCGTGGGCATCTCCGGGCAGGCCTTTAATCAGGACGTTCAGTCGGATATGGGCGTGGGATCGAAGATCTCGATCGGCCCGTACACCCTGGTGTGCCAGAACTTCGATCAGGTGGCCAACCAGAATTTTCAATCCGATCGCGCCACGCTGGAAGTATTTCGCAACGGCAAGTCGGAAATGATGCTGTACCCAGAGCGGCGGTTTTTCCTGGCCAGCCAGGTAACCGAAACTATGGTGGCGATCCGCAGCAGCGCGCTGCGCGATTTGTACGTGGTGTACGCCGGACGAAATCCGGATACCGGCCGGCCAGTGATTCACGCGTACCTGAATCCGCTGGTGAAATGGATCTGGTTTGGCGGGCTAATCGTAGTCCTGGGCACGCTGCTGGCGATGGTTCCCAACCGGCAGCCGCTCATCTCGTTGCGAGCAGTGCCGGAGATTTCGCGCGGGACGCCAGCCGGCGCGCCGGTTTCGGTGCTCGCCAAGGGACCCAACCTGCGTGATTGACCGGCGTATGCTCGCGAAATTGCGGCGGTCGCACACGATTTGCGCAGCCGCGTTCTTCTTTTTGCTGCTGCCAAGCTTGGCCGGTGTGGCCGGCGGGCAATCCACCGACCGCGCCAAGCGGGTTGGCGGAAAATTGCTATGCGTATGCGGCTGTAACCAAATTTTAACGGCTTGCAATCACGTGGGATGCACCTACTCGCACGGCATGCTGCAGGAAGTGGACGATCGCGTGGCGCGCAACGAGCCGGATGATTTGACGATCCAAGCGTTCGTGCAAGAGTACGGCGCGACGGTGCTGGCCGAGCCCGAAAACAAGGGATTCAACCGGGCGGCGTGGGTAATGCCGGTTGTTTTGCCGCTGCTGGGGTTCGCGCTGGTGTGGATTCTGGTGCGGCGCTGGCGTGAGCGGGCTCTGCTGGTTCCGGCGGACGGGGTGTCGCCGGAAATGCTGGAGCGGGCGCGGCGCGAAACGGGCGGAGGCAACGATGAATGAATACGCGATTCTCGCGGCATGCGCCCTGCTGGCCATCGGGACATTTCTGTTTGTTTTTCAGGTGTCGCCGGAAGCTTCCGATTCCATGCCGCATCGTTCGCGGCTCGACCAGCTGCTGGACCGCCGCGACGCAATTTACGACAACCTGCGCGATTTGCGGTTCGAGCATCGCGCCGGGAAATTTTCCGAGCAAGATTACGAACATATGAAGCAGGCGCTCGAACTCGAAGCCGCGCAGGTGCTCGCGGAGATGGATCGCACCACCGGCGGCGCTCCTACTTCCGCCACGTTGCAGTCGATAACGGAGAAAACCCGATCGTGAGAATGTCCCCTGGCGTTTCCCGAGACAAAGTAAGCGGCGCGATTCGCGAGGCGCTGCGCACCCTGCCACGCGGCGCGATCGCGGTGGTGTTCTGGGTGCTGTTCGTTGCGGCGGGAGCAGCACATGCCGGGACGGTGGAAGGGACGGTGCTCAACGGCACTACCGGGAAAGCGGCCGGCGGCGTGGACGTCATTTTGATCCAATTGCAGGGCGAGATGCAGCCGGTGGCGACCACCAAGGCCGATGCGTCTGGGCATTTCAAGTTTGACCGCCCGGAGATCGGGCAAGGGCCGATGCTGTTGCGGGTGGTCTACAAGGGGATCAACTACAACGAGATGGCGCCTCCGGGGCGGCCGACGGTCGAAGTAAAGATCTATGAGTCGACCGAGAAAGCATCGACCGTTTCGATTTCCACGCACGCCATTGTGTTGCGGCCGAACGGCGGTCAGCTGATGGTCGGCGAAGAGTACGGCGTGGAAAATCAGACCCAGCCGCCGGTTTCATTTTTCAAGACCGATGGCACGTTTCAATTCAATCTGCCATCGAACGGCCAGATTCACGATGTATCCGCTTGGTCCTCGGCAGGCATGCCGGTTGTGCAGGGAACTATCGACAAAGGAAAGAATCGCCAGGCCATCGCCTTTGCGTTCAAGCCGGGCGAGAACGGCGTGCGCGTTTCCTACAATATGCCGTACGGCGGCAATCAGGCGGTGCTGCATTCGCAATCGCCTTACGCCGCGCAGCGCGTTTTGATCGCCGCGCCGCCCACCTTGCAGATTTCCGCGCCTGGATTTACTCCTGCGGGGAACGAACAGGGATTCGCGTTGTACACCCGCGATACCGTGGCCGCCGATCAAGCTCTGGATATTTCCGTCTCAGGAACGGCGCCGCCACCGGAGAGCAGCCGGACGGTTAGCGGCCCTTCGGCGGCTGGCGCTGGCGGCGCAGGTGGGCCCGGGGATGGGCAGGATCAAACTGGCAGCGATGCCCCGGCGGCGACGGTCACCACCCTGCCTGCGCGGCTGGACGGCATGAAATGGATTCTGGTGGGAGGATTCGCGATTTTGTTTGCACTGGGCGGCGCTTTTCTGTGGCGTAGGCCGCAGTTGGCTGTACCTCAACCCGCAGGTCCCTACGTCGCACCGGGCGTGCTGGCGGGTGCGGTGATCCCTGCCGTCGCGGTTACGGCGAACGCTGCGACGGCCGGTGCCCGCGATGCCAGCTCTGAAATTATGGCCGCGGTGGCCCAGCAGGCGCGGTTGAGTCTGGACGAGTTGAAAGATCAGATGTTCCGGCTGGAGCTGCGGCGCCAGGCCGGAACGATCTCCGAATCCGATTACACCCGGCAGCGCGATCAGTTTGAAAGTACGCTGCGCGAATTAGTGCGGGGATAAGCGAATCGCCTTGGGAAGTGATCCCACCACACCGCGCCTGGGCGTCGCTTTTCGTGATGTGGAAAAGAAATATGGTTCGCTGGTGGCCCTCCGCGGCCTCACACTGGAATTCGGTGCGGGTGAATTTGTGGCGCTGCTCGGCCCCAACGGCGCGGGGAAAACCACACTTTTGAAAATGGCCGCGTTGCTGGTCCAGCCAAGCTCCGGCAAAGTTGAGTTTCCAGAGCGTGCCGGCGCGGTCCGCGAATCCATAAAGCGATCCATCGGAATGGTGGCGCACTCGACGATGCTTTATGACGAAATGACCGCGGCCGAAAATCTCTTGTTTTTTGCGCGGCTCTACGGCCTGCAAGACCCATCGGGCCGCACCGCGTCCGCCCTCGAGGATTGCGGATTGCCTGACCGCGCGGGCGACTTGGTGCGAACATTCTCGCGCGGGATGCGCCAGCGCCTGGCCATCGCTCGCGCGCTGATCCACTCGCCTTCGTTGCTGCTGCTCGATGAGCCCGCCGCCGGACTCGACCGCCAGGGGATTGCCTGGCTTGCCGGCACATTGGCCGAGCGCCATCGCGGCGGCTGCACAATTTTGATGAGCACGCATGGACGTAACGATTCCAGCGCTTGCGTCACCCGCGCGGTGCTGCTTTCCGGCGGACGGCTGCAAGCGGATTCCGGTGCCAGCGGCGATCCCCGGCCGATGCTCTCCGCGGTTCCGGTGGTGGAGGGCTGATGCGCACGGATCGCGCGGTCGTCATTCTGCTGAGCAAGGAACTGCGCGCAGAATGGCGCTCGCGGGAACTGCTGCAGACTACCCTGATTTTCGCTTTGATCGTAGTGGTGCTCTTCAGCTTCGCGTTCGATCCTACCGCGGCAGAATCGCGCCGCTTCGGTCCAGGCCTGTTGTGGATCGCGTTTCTGTTCGCCGGCACGCTGATGCTGAATCCGTCGTTCGCCCGCGAGCAAGCTAACGACACGCTGCAGGCGCTGCGCATGGCCCCGATCTCTGCTTTTGCGCTTCTGCTCGGCAAGATTCTGGCCAATTTTGTGTTTCTGCTGGCCGCGGAGCTGGTGCTGCTCCCGGTATTTGCGGTGCTCTACAACGTGACTATATTGCCGGTGATCGGGCTGCTGCTGCTGGTGATCGTTCTGGGGACGCTGGGCGTGGTGGTTACCGGCACGGTATTTGCGGCGCTGGCATCCCAGGCACGAATGCGCGAACTGTTGCTGCCGCTGCTTCTGCTGCCGGTGCTGGCGCCCCTGCTGATCGCCAGCGTGGAGGCCACCGCTTCGTTGCTGAACGACGAGCCGGCCCTCGATCCTACCTGGACCGTTTTTCTTGCGGCCTTCGACGTCGTTTTTCTCACTGCGTCGTGGCTGCTGTGCGAACATCTGATGGAGGGGTGAGTACGCGATGGGATTACAAATCGAGAGCGCCGTTTTCACCGCGGTCCTGATCGGCTGTGCCGGTTATGCCGCGCTATTTGTGGCGCCCGACGAATCCACGATGCACGCTATCCAGCGCATTTTCTATTTTCACGCGCCGACCGCTTGGGCGGGGATGGACGCTTTCGCGATCACTTTCATCGCTAACATCGCCTACCTGGCCACCAAACGCATCAAGTGGGACTGGATCGCGGTTGCTGCCGCTGAAGTAGGCCTAGTTTGCACCACCGTGGTTCTGCTCACCGGTCCGATCTGGGCGCACCCGGTGTGGGGCATCTGGTGGACGTGGGACGCGCGGCTGACCTCCACGCTGTTGATGTGGTTGCTGTACATCGCGTATTTGATGTTGCGCAAGATGATGGATAGTCCCGAGCGAGCGGCCTCGTATGCCGCGATTTTTGGGATTTTTGCGTTCCTCGATGTTCCGCTGGTTTATTTTTCGATTTGGTTCTGGAGGACCCAGCACCCCGCTCCGGTGGTATTTGGCGGGCATCTGGATCCCCAGATGTCCAAGGTATTTTTCTTTTGCGTATTGGTGATGCATTGCCTGATGTTTGTTTTGCTGCGCCAGCGTTATCAACTGGAGCGGTTGCGGTACGAGACACATGAAGCGCAGATGGCGGCGGAAGATTACGCCGCTCAAGCCGCGGCATTTCCGGCCGTGAAGGAGAGCGTCTAATGGAACATTTCCAAAGCTTGTTCGTGGCGTGGATGGTGGTGTGGGCGGTTTTCTTCGGGTACGAAATTACCGTGGCGGTGCGGCTCTCGCGGGCTCGCGCGGAACTCGACCGCGTCCGCACATTCCTGCGCTTGAGCTAATGCCTGCAAAACCCAAAACGGGCGTGGTCTTGTTCCAGCTCGGCGGCCCGGACGCGCCGGATGCGATCGAGCCTTTCCTCTACAATTTGTTTTGCGATCCGGAGATCATAAATTTTCCCTTCGCCTGGATCGCACGCAAAGCTCTGGCCAAATTCATCTCGCGAACCCGGGTAAAAACGGTCGGCGCGCATTACCGGGAAATTGGCGGCTTCTCGCCGATTCGGCGGCTGACCGAAGATCAGGCGCGCGCGCTGCAAGCCGCCCTCGCGCCAGTGCTGGACGCGCGCGTCGTAGTGGCTATGCGCTACTGGCGGCCGTTTACGCAGGATGCGATCGCGGCGCTGCAGAGCGAAAACGTCAACCAGATCGTGCTGCTGCCTCTGTATCCGCAATATTCCTATGCCACCACGCGCAGCAGCCTGAACGAATGGAACCGGGTCTACAGCACGCGCACGCTGGGCATCCCGGTGAAGACGGTGGAAAGCTACTATGATCATCCCGACTACATCGCCGCGCTGGTGGAACGTATCGAGACGGCCATGGCGCCTCTCGAGCAGCGCGAAAACGTGCACCTGGTTTTCAGCGCGCATGGTTTGCCGCTGAAGCTGGTCCAAGCCGGCGATCCCTATCCGAAGCAGATCGAGGAGACGGTGCGCCGGGTGCTGGCGGTCGGCGGATACAAGAACCCGCACACGCTGTGCTTCCAGAGCCGTGTGGGCCCTCAGAAATGGCTGGAACCCTCGCTGACCCAATCGATCGAACGTCTGGCGCGCGAAGGGGTGAAGCGCATGATGGTGGTGCCGGTAGCGTTCGTCACCGAGCACATCGAAACGCTCCACGAGATCAATGTGGAGGCGCGGGGAGAAGCCGAAAAGCTGGGCGTGCAGGAGTTCACCATGATGCCCGCGCTAAACGACTCGCCGCTGTTCATCCGGGCGCTCGCCGACCTGGTAATTACCGCCGCGAAATAATCCCAAATCGGGAAATTCTGCGGACGCGCTTCTCTTCGAGAATGTCTTGACACAACTCCATCAGGGGCATATAAAAACTGCGGTACATTTTGTTTGCTAGCGCGCTTCCGATAGAGGTGAGCCGCGGTTTGACGCGGGCGTATGCCTGATCAAGGGGACCAGAAGATGGCCGAAGCAACGACTCCCGCTTCGGTATCAGCCGCCGCGGCAGTGCCGTCCGCAGCGGACGCCAAAAAGAAAACCGAACAGATCAGTAAGGGCCGGCGGCGCATTGCCTGGGCCTTTATTTGGGGCTACCTGGGCGTCAATCTACTGATGTTCTTGCGGTTCTTTTTTCCACGCGCCCTGTACGAGCCCAACACCGTCTTTAACATCGGTTATCCCGCCGATTTCGCCTTGGGTATCGATCAGCGCTATTTGATGACCAACCGGGTGTGGGTGGTGCGCGAACCCGACCGGCTATTTGTCATCTTTGCCCGGTGCACCCATCTGGGTTGCACGCCCGAGTGGAAGGCCACCGAAAACAAATTCAAGTGTCCTTGCCACGGCAGCGGTTACGACAGTGAAGGCGTGAATTTCGAAGGGCCGGCGCCGCGGCCGATGGACCGGGCGTTCCTGGTGCTGGATCCCACCGGAAAAGTGACCGTGGATACCAGCCGGCTGTTCGTCGATGATCCCCGCGCAGGCGTGAATCACTTCAACGATGTGGGAGCGTTCTTGAACGTGTAAGCGTGTTAGCCGTGGAAGTGCGAAGCGGCGTCCAGCCGCATCTGGCCTAAGGGAGTAGGGATGGCGGAAGACAACACAGGGAATGGGCGCAAGCCCGGAGTTCTGGACCAGGTTCAGGAACTCAAAGAAACCATCCAAGCCAAGGCCAAGGAACAGGTCGAGGACCTCAAGCAGCCCGAGAAAACACAGCTGTATCGGTCCATTTTTCGAGTCAAACACGACGCCGAACCGCGCAATCGCGCGCTGAGCGTCCTCAGCAACGTCTTTTTTCACCTGCATCCCGCCAAAGTGAATCGCGACGCGGTGCGTTACAACTTCACCTGGGGCATGGGCGGCATTACCTTTTACTTGTTCGTGGTGCTCACCTTCACCGGCGTGCTGCTGATGTTCTATTACCACCCCACCAAAATTCAGGCTTTCCGCGACATTCTATATCTCGAAAACGATGTGCCGTTCGGCAAGCTGCTGCGCAACATGCACCGCTGGGCAGCCCACTTGATGATCGTCGCGGTTTGGCTGCACATGTTCCGCGTGTTTCTCACCGGCTCTTACAAGCGCCCGCGCGAATTCAACTGGTGCGTGGGCGTGCTGCTGCTGGTGCTCACCCTGTTGCTCTCCTTCACCGGATATTTGCTGCCGGACGACCAGTTGGGATTCTGGGCGGTGACGGTGGGAACGAACATGGCCCGCGCCACCCCGTTGCTGGGGAATGAAGGTCCGTTCGGTTCGATGATGGGCATGACGCCGTACAACGACGTGCGCTTCGCCTTGCTGGGCGGTTCGATCGTCGATGCCAACGCGTTGCTGCGCGCGTACATCTGGCACTGCATTGCCATCCCCCTGATCGCCGCCGTTTTCATGATCCTGCATTTCTGGCGGGTACGTAAGGACGGTGGCATCTCCGGTCCATCGCCGGTAATGCTGGAATCGGAGATTAAAGAAGAGAAGGGGCCGCGTCCCGTAGTCTTACGGCCCAGCGGCATGGATATGCACAACCGTTGACGTCGCTCTTCGAGGGTACTCATGTTTGGCCATGACTGGCATCAGCTGTGGGAAATCGCTTCTTCGCCGGACAATGTCCCGATCGTGGCGTTGCTCTTTCTCGTGCCTTTTTATATGTGGTACGCGTTCCGTCAAGCGCTGGCTAACGACCGCCTGATCGATACTCTGGCCGCCGACCCCGTCGCCGCGAAGACCCAACACCGCAAGACCCAACCATGGAATCCCAAGTGGGACCGCGAAGTGCACACCTGGCCGTACCTGATGCGCATGGAATTCCTGGTGGCGCTGATCATCACCATTCTCCTGATGGTGTGGTCGCTCACCCTCAACGCGCCGCTCGAAGAGCCTTCCAATCCCAACGTCACCATGAATCCCGCCAAGGCCCCGTGGTACTTCCTCGGCCTGCAGGAAATGCTGGTGTACTTCGATCCGTGGATTGCCGGCGTGGTGATGCCCACGCTGATCATCGTGGGACTGATGGTGGTGCCGTATATCGACGCCAACCCGCTGGGCAACGGCTACTACACCTACAAGCAGCGCCGATACGCCATCTGGACTTTCCTGGTTGGCTTTATCGGCCTGTGGGTGAGCATGATCACCATCGGCACTTTCATCCGTGGTCCAGGGTGGATGTGGTTCTGGCCATCGATGACGTGGGACGCCGAGCGCATCGAGTACACCGTGAACCGGAACCTCGATCAGGTATTCGGGATCAATGGTTCGTGGTTCCACGCGCTATTTCGTGTGCCGCAGGATCAGGCCGCCATCTGGGCGCGCGCGGTGTTCGGAATTTTCCCGCTGATTATTTTCTTTCTGATCGGTGCGTGGCTGGTGCACAAGATTTGCATGAGCACCGAATTTAGCCGCCGGATTTACAAGCGGATGAGCCTGATTCAGCTGGTGACTATGTACGCGCTGCTAATTCTAATGCTCTCGCTGCCCGTGAAAATGCTGGCGCGGCTGGTGTTCAATATCAAGTACGTGTGGGTGACCCCTTGGTTCAGCGTCTAACTCGAAACGCGTATCCACGGTCCGCCCGCAACGAAATGAGCGCGCTGCTTCGCGCGCACGCCGCTCCGCGTCGCTTGACGCGAACGCGCCGGTTCCAGGAGGCTTTGGGTGCCTGAACTTCCGCCACAACCACCACCGGCGCCACAAGCGCCGCAAGACGACCCGATCACCAGCCAGTCGTTCAGCTTTTACATTTTGCTGGCGGCGTTCCTACTGATGATTACGGTCTCGTGGTCCCTCTACGATGAAGTGTATGGACTCCGGCCGTGGCGCGTTTATCAGAGCCGCTTCGCCGAATCGTACGCGAAATATCTGCATAAGCGCATCGTCGACCAGAAGAAGGCTGAAGACGCGCTATATACCTCGCCGGAATACAAGACCCTCGCCGCCGATGCGGACTCCCTGGAAGCTGCCGCTCGTCCCAAGGACGATGAGATCGGAAAGCAGATCGCGCTGCTCGACGATCAGCGCGCCGCCATTGGCGATGCCTTCAAGGACGCCCGGGGCAAGGTGGGCGCCCTCGTCTACCAATACGAAATCGTGCCGGCCGAGGACAAGAGCGAAAAAGCCAGCCGCCTGAAATCCCTGAACGAAGCCCGCCAGCAAACCTGGGAAGTGGATTGGCCGGTCGCCGCAGGCCAAGTCGAAAAGAACAAGAAAATGTCGGCCGATCAGCTCAACGACACGTTTACCGGACTGATCACCCAGCGCGCGGCATTGGTCGCCGCTCGTGGCGAAAACGACAAAGCCGCCAAGGTGGCTCGCGCCAAGGTCAACGTGTACCTGGCCGAACATCTCCCCGGCCTGAACTCGGCCGCGCTTGAGGGTTTACAACGTAGCGCCAAGGACTGGGATGCTCACTTGATGCAGGTGAACGTGAATCCTACCGGCGCCACCATCAACAATCTGGGAGGCGCGGGACTGGTGGATCGCTGTCAATCCTGCCACGTCGGCACCGATCCAAAGCTGGTGCCAACTCAAATTACACTGACCAAAGCCGATCTGGGCATGGCCAAGAATACCGACGCTCCGTTCACTAGCCATCCTGACCCCGATTTGATCAAGTGGCATCCCAACGAGAAATTTGGTTGTTCGCCGTGCCATGGCGGCAACGGACGCGCGCTCGATTCGGTCACCAAAGCGCACGGACGCTACGAGCATTGGCTGTGGCCATTGTATTACCCGGAAAATTACAATGCCGGATGCCAGCAGTGCCACGCTTCCGACATGGTTACCGAGCACGCCCCGGTCCTGAACGAAGGCAAACAGCTTTACCGCGCCAAGGGTTGCATCGGCTGCCACCGCTTCCAGGGCTTTGACGACGAGGACGAAAAGCTCGTCAGCACTCGCCAGCAGCTCACCCAACTGGCCTCCGAGAAGGCCGCAAACGAGCTCGAAATTCCGCGCCTGAAAAAACTTGGCGATCAGGCCTCTGACAACGCTACCGCCGAAGCGTACTACGCGAAGGCCAACGAACTTACCATCACCGACAGCAAGATGGATGCCCAACTCCTGGTGATGGATACGCGCAGCCACAATTTGCTGCAGGAAGTGAAGAAAGTGGGTCCGGACCTGAAAGAGGTCCGTATGAAGCTGCACAAAGAATGGATTCCGTATTGGCTGGGCAATACCCATACCTTCCGCCCGACCACCAAGATGCCGCAATTCCGTTTGTCGCAGGACGAAATCCATGCGATCGCGTCTTTCATCTGGCAGCAGGGAATCACCGGTCCTGCGCTGGAAGTGCAGAAGCCGGGTAATGCGGACCACGGCAAGGTACTGCTGGAATCTCGCGGCTGCCTGGCCTGCCACTCGATCGGAGAGGGCGCCGACCGCGTGGGAGGGACGTTCTCCGCGAACCTGAGCCGCGTGGGCGAAAAGGACAATTACGATTACCTGGTTCGCTGGGTTCACAATCCGCGCCAGCGCACCCGTCCCTACAGCCCGTCCGAGAAGCGCGATCTTGGACCGGAAGACTACGCGAAACATAACCTGCCGTTCGTCTTCGACCTCGAGCATCCGCGTGATCCCAATGACGGGCGCGAGATGGTCGTAATGCAGGCCACGGTGATGCCCAGCCTGCGGCTCAGTGAAGACGACGCTCGGGACGTCGCCAGCTACCTGATCACCAAGAAACACCCCGACGCGCAGTATGCCGCGGCGGATTACATGGACGATCCGGCCCTCCGCGAAAAAGGGAAGGATCTAGTCAGGCATTACGGTTGCTCCGGCTGCCACGAGATTAGTGGCATGGAAGACGAAGGCCGCATCGGAACCGAGTTGACCAACGAAGGCAGCAAGCCGATCGAGCGTCTCGATTTTGCGCTGTATACCGAAGACGCCAAGCGCGGTGTTCTGCCCGACGGAACGAAACTGAAACGCGGGTCGTGGTTCGATTCCAAGGGCTTCTTCGAACAGAAGCTTCTCAATCCCGCGGTATACGACCAGGGCAAATATCACGCCAATCCGAATGATGCGCTACGCATGCCCAAGCCGAACCTCAACGATCCGGCGACCGGTGCCACTGACAAAGCTCAGCTCGACTCGCTGGTTACATTCCTGCTCGGCAGCACTGATCCCACCCTGCCCGCCGAATACATGTACAAGCCCGTCGATCGCCGCCGCGCTATTCAAGAGGGCTGGTGGATCGCAACCAAGTACAACTGCATCGGCTGCCATCAGATTGACATCGGGCAGAGTTCGGTTTTGATGGGCTTGCCGATGTATCAAGCCGAGAACAAGGCGAATTTGCCGCCGAACCTCACCAGCGAGGGCGCGCGCGTCAATCCGGAATGGTTGAAGCGCTTCCTGGCCAATCCCTCGCTAACGACGGGCGACACCAACCGCAACGGCGTGCGTTCGTACCTGCAGGTGCGCATGCCCACCTTCTCGCTTTCCGACGACGAGATCAGCAAGCTGATCTTGTTCTTCGAAGCGTCGTCAGCACAGCCCGAGCAATTCATTCAGACCCGCCTCGATCCTCTCTCGGGAGCCGAGCGCGATATGGCTCGCAGCCTGTTCACCAGCCCGGCGGCGCCGTGCTTGAAGTGCCACATGACCGGCAACGAGGCGCACGACAAGAATTCGTCCGCTCCCAATTTCCTGCTGGCGCACGAACGCCTGCGGCCGGAGTGGACCGTGCGCTGGATTACCGATCCCGCCAAGATCATCCCGGGCACCGCCATGCCGTCCGGCCTGTTCCGCAGGGAAGGGGATCACTGGGTTTTCAACGGCCCGGAGCCGCCCGCGTTGCAGCACTACACCGGCGACCAGGCGGACATGCTGGTTCGCTACCTGTTTGAGCTCACTCCGCAGGAACAAGGCGCGCTGGCTGGCAAAACGCCGGCAGCGTCGAAAGCTCCGGGCGGCGGGAAGTAATTCTTCAGAGTTGGCAACTTCACGGAACCGGTAGGAGTATGATTGGATATAGGCTTGTCTATGGATAACGAAAGTCCAGCGAGTTCTAATTTCTTTACAACGATACGACCGAGGAGGCATTTTCTGATCATGACAACCAAGTGGTCATTCGCAATTTGTACGGCGGCGCTTGCCATTGCGCTGGCCGGTTGTGGCAGCAAGCAGCCAACCGAAACTTCCGAAACGCCCGCAGCCGGCACAGCTGCCCCAGCCGCAGCGGTCGATCCCGCCACCGCCGGATCGGTTACCGGCAGCGTCACGCTCGATGGCACGGCCCCAACGCCGAAGCCCATCAATATGAGCGCCGAGCCCTATTGCCAGAAGGCGCACAGCTCGCCCGTAGTGCCGCAGGAGGTAGTGGTTGGGGATAAGGGCGCGCTTGCCAACGTGGTCGTTTACGTCAAGGACGGCCTCGGAAACTACACTTTCGATGCGCCCAAGGATGGTGTGCCACTCGATCAGAAGGGGTGCATGTACGAGCCCCACGTCGTGGCGTTGATGGCTGGCCAGACCCTTCAAGTGAAGAACGACGACCAGACCACCCACAACATTCATCCGATGCCCAAGTCGAACCAGGAATGGAATACCTCGCAGCCTCCTGGAGCGCCGGCCATCGAGAATTCCTTTGCGCGCGCCGAAGTTGGCATTCCGGTGAAGTGCAACGTGCATCCATGGATGAAGAGCTACATCGCCGTCTTCAAGCATCCGTACTTCTTCGTTACCGATAAGAGCGGCTCGTTCGACCTGAAAAACCTGCCCCCGGGCACCTATACTCTGGAAGCCTGGCAGGAGAAGTACGGCACGGTGGATCAGACCGTTACGATTGGCCCCAAGGAATCGAAGACCGTGAACTTCGTCTTCAAAACAGCGCCGTCCGGAGACTAGGGCGCGTTTCGAGCATTCACGCCTCACAGCGCAGGCTGGGGACCGATGCGATTCGGCCCCTTGCCTACTCTGGTAGAATCGTTGCGCCGAGCAGACTCGAATGCAGCCGTCACCTAATCCGCGCGTCCATTCCTTCGCTATTTTTACCGCCTGCTCCACGCTCGTCCTGTTGATGGCGGGAGCGCTAGTCACTAGCAACGACGCAGGCCTTTCCGTTCCAGATTGGCCGCTTTCCTACGGTTCGTGGATGCCTCCCATGGTCGGCGGCATTTTCTACGAACACGGGCATCGCATGATCGCGGGCTTCGTCGGATGCCTTTCCATCATTTTGGCGGTCTGGCTCTGGAACGCCGACGATCGCCGATGGGTTCGCTGGCTGGGCGTTACCGCACTCGGCTTGGTAATCTGCCAGGGGATTCTGGGCGGCATCACCGTGCGCTATTTCCTCCCGCCCGCGGTTTCCTCGGCCCACGCGACGCTCGCGCAGCTTTTCTTTATTACCGTTATTTCGATCGCCATGTTCACCAGCAAATGGTGGCGCAGCGATCTTCCTGAACTCGAAGATTCCGGCTCACCGGCTTTGCGTTCTCTGGCCGTGTGGACCACTGCCATAATCATCGTGCAGCTCTTCCTCGGTGCTGCGTTTCGGCACAACGCGTTTGGAATCCAACCGCACTTGGTAGGCGCGGTGCTCGTCGCTATATTCGTCGTGATCACCAGTCGAGCCGTGCGCAAGCGCTTCCCGCTGGTGAAGGATCTGCGCCGCTGCGGCAAATGGCTGAACATTTTCTTCGGTATCCAGATTCTTCTCGGGATCGCTGCGTATTGGGTCACCATCGCTTACCACGACGCTCCCCAGCCTATGGCGGTGTTCGTCATCGTCACCGTGGCCCATGTATTGGTCGGCGCGCTCACTTTGGCGGCCAGCTTCGTGCTCACTCTCACCACGTTCCGCCTAGTGCGGCCTGCGGGCGCCGCCGCAGAATCGCACCCGGAGGGCGCCCGGATATGAACGTCCCTTCGACGCATCGGGCAGGATCGCTATGAGCGCCAGTTCCGTCCAGGTGGTCCCCTTCGCCAGCCGGCCATCGATCTATTACACGCTCTCGAAGCCTGACGTCACCGTCCTCGTGGTCCTCACCACCTTTGCCGGGTACTGTATCGGTTCCGGGTCGCCGCTCAATTGGCTGCGGCTAATCAACACGATTCTGGGCACCACCCTGGTCGGCATAGGCACAGCCGCCCTCAACCAATATTTCGAACGTGATGCAGACGCCAGGATGCGGCGCACCGCGAATCGTCCCCTGCCAAGCGGCCGGATTACTCCCGCGCAGGTATTGCGGTTTGGTGTGGTCACTATCGCGCTGGGTGGGATCTACCTGGCGGTGTTCGCCAATGCGCTGGCGTGCGCGCTCGCGCTAGCTACCACCGCTCTTTACCTTGGCGTCTATACCCCGCTCAAACAGCGTACGCCGATGGCCACCGCCATCGGCGCGATTCCCGGCGCAATACCCCCGCTGATTGGCTGGGCGGCCGCCACAGGCAAGCTATCGCCGGGTGCGTGGATTCTTTTCGGCGTCCTATTCCTGTGGCAGTTCCCGCACTTTTTCGCGATCGCCTGGATGTACCGCGAAGATTATTCGCGGGCGGGAATCCAGATGCTGCCGGTGGTGGACCCTACCGGCGATAGCACCTTCCGCCAGATCGTCGTCGCTGCGGCGCTGCTCATTCCGGTCAGCCTGCTGCCTGTCGCGCTGGGCATGGCCAGCCCCGGGTATTTCTTCGCGGCGGTAGTGATTGGTATGCTCTTGCTGCAAGTTTGCTTGTGGGCAAGCCGTTCGCGGACGAACACCCGTGCCCGCTGGCTGATGCACGCGACGGTGATTCACATCCCACTTTTGATGGGTTGGATGGTTTTCGACAAGTTTACGCGATGACAGCAACATCGGTGGAAACGCGACCCGGCACTGGAGGCTCTTCTTCCATGTTCGACCGACAAAATAACCTGGTTCTGCTTGCGATCTGTGTGATCTTTACGCTTCTCTCGCTCGCGGGAATTGTTTGGGATATCACCAGCGGCCTGCTGACGTCCGGCCTCGACGGCATCATGCTGATCATGATCTGCCTGATGATCGGTGGTGTTTTTTCGTTGGAGATCTTAGTCGTGGCGGATGACGCTGGCTGGATCAAACTTCCTAATTTGATTCCGGCGCCGGCCCCCGCGAAGCCCAAGCCGGCCGCTGCGGCATCCGCGGCCGCACCGAAGGCAGCCGCTGCGTCTTCAGTCGTAGCGCCCGCAGCGAAGCCTGTCGCTGCTGCTCCGGTCGCTGCCCCGGCGCCGAAACCTGCCGCGCCGCCAACCCCCAAACAGGAAACAGAATAGTGCCGGCATCTCCATTCAATTCCAAAGCGCGTTGATGCCAGTGATTCCGATTACATCGCTGCCGGCCGTTAATGCCTTCCTCAACGGATTGAGCGCGGTCCTGCTTCTTACCGGCTACACATTCATCCGCCGCGGGAAAGTGATGTTCCACCGCGCCTGCATGATTTCCGCGTTCATCTCCTCGTCCATTTTTCTGGCTTGCTACCTGTATTTTCATTTCCACGCTGGCATGGTGCGATTCAGCGGCCAAGGTCTGGTACGGCCAGTCTATTTCACATTGCTCACCACCCACACCGTTCTGGCAATCGTCATCGTCCCGTTGGTCCTGATTACCCTGTATCGGGCGCTGACCAGACAGTTCGTTCGTCATCGCGCGATCGCCCGGTGGACGTATCCGTTGTGGATGTATGTGTCCGTCACCGGCGTTATCATCTATTGGATGCTCTACCGCCTTTACATTCCCATCTATTCGCCGGGGATCGCTTCGCTGCCGCGATGACTGACGCCATATCACCCATGCCGGCAGAAAGTTCCGTAACCGACCCAACGCCCGCGCCAAAGCTCCCCATGGCAGCGAAATACACCTACGGCATTCTAATTCTCGCGTTTTCTTTTGTCCTGATGCCCTATCTTCTCTGGAACGCTACCTGGTTTGGCAAGCCTTTGACCGACGAACAGCTAACCAAGGCACTCAACGACCACGAACACGCGCGCAACATCCAGCACGCCTTCGCTCAAATCGAAATTCGCATGGAAAAAGGCGATCCCACGGTCCGCCAGTGGTATCCGCAGTTGGTGAGTTTGGCGCACGACCCGCTCGCGGAGCTTCGCTTAACCGATGCATGGGTGATGGGCCAGGATCCCAGCAACCGCGACTTTCGCCAGGCTCTTCTCGGTCTTCTGGCCGATTCCAATCCCATGGTGCAGCGCAACGCCGCGCTCTCTTTGGTGCGTTTCCGTGACGCCACCGGCCGGCCACAACTTCTTTCCATGCTACGCCCGTATCAGCTCGTCGCTCCGGCCGACGGCGTAGTCAAAATACGCCTGAAGCCGGGTGACGAGCTGAATCCCGGGACCATGGTCGGCAAAATTGTCGCGGGTACACAGAGCAGGGAAGTGCGCTGCGACGTTCCTGGAAGCCTGCACAATTGGGCGGTCTCGGATGGAACTCACGTCGCAAAGGGCGACGTCTTGCTGTACATTTCGCCCAGCCCGGAGATGGTCTGGGAAGCGTTGCGAGCGCTCTTCATAGTCGGCGCCGCCGAAGATAGTTCGTCGGTAGCTCCCTACGCGAGAGGGGTCGACGGTTTGCCGCCTCAAATCCAGCAACAAGCCACTCTAACCCTAAACGCCATTCGCGGGCGCAATCCCGCCCCACCCCCGGCCTCGAATTGATAGTTAGAACTTGCCAGCTTCGCACGCGAGCTCGCAGGATTTGATGCCGTTATTTTTTCCGCCGAAAATCGAGTTTCATGCCTCTACCGTTTAATGCCGTTATCTGTTCCGGGCGCCCCACTCTTCCCGGTTTTTGGGAAGGGTGGGCGTAATGAGCCAAGCACTCCCATAAGCCCGTGCGGCTTTGACTCGCGCCTCCGCGCTTTTTGGACGCCCCACTCTTCCTAAGTTTTGGGCAGGGCGTGTATTTTGATTTTGGTCTTGGTGCTGCAGGTGGGCGCCCCGACGTCGCCTTTACGTGTAGGGTTTCTACGCTTTCGATAGCTTAGAATTCACGGCTCCAACCTAGTAGGGCATCGTCCCGTATTCCGCTTCGAACTCCGCGATCGGCACCATATCGATCGCATCCCACGGGCAGCCTTCCAGAAACGCGCCATCCGGCCCCTTGCTGGTACACAACTTGCAGCCAATGCACAGCAGGGGATCCACCAGAATCTTGCCGAACGGCGGATGTTCCGGATCTTCCACCCAGAACATACATTCCGCCACCGGGCAGTATTCCACGCAGGCCGGCGAGCCCGAGCAGCCAGTGCACATGTTATTGATCACCGCCATGATATGCGGCTTCCGCTTGCGCTTGTCCGATTTACCCTCGGACATCGGGAGCAACTTCTCAATTTCCCCGTTCACAAACTTCGCTACTGTCGGGGGTACGCTCAATTCCTCGGACATCGTTTACCTCGCGCGCAGATTTTGTGATCGGCACTTATTCTCTTACCTCGCTCTATCTGTGTCAACGCCAGACGCGATGCCTTGCTCGGATACGGTATCCCGAACCCCGAGATCTCGGCTGGCCCGTCGCATCGTTCCTAGTTCAATGCCCCGATCACTGCATCCGTGAATTCCGCAGTGGTCGCCTTTCCACCCACGTCGCCAGTCAGCGAACGTCCTTCGCGATAAACCAGATGCAGCGCGTTCTCGGTACGCCGCGCAATTTCATTCTCCTCCAAATAATCCAGCATCATGATCGCACTCATCAGCAGCGCCGTCGGATTCGCGATCCCTTTACCCGCGATGTCCGGGGCCGTCCCGTGCACCGCCTCGAACAACGCCACGCCGTCGCCGATGTTGCCGCTGGGCACTACCCCCAGCCCCCCAACCAAACCCGCCGCCAGGTCGCTCATAATGTCACCGTAAAGGTTGGTCAGCAACAGCATGTCGAACTGCCGCGGGTTCAAGACCATTTGCATGCATGCGTTATCGACGATCATTTCCTTGTACTCGATCTCCGGGAAATTCTTGGCCACTTGGCGCACCGAAGTCAGGAACAATCCGTCCGACAATTTCATGATGTTGGCTTTGTGAACGGCATGGATCTTCTTTCGCTGGAATTTTCTCGCGTACTCGAACGCAAATTTCGCCACCCGCGTCGAGGCCTTTTCCGTGATGATTTTCAGGCTCTCCACCACCCCGGGCACCACTGTGTGCTCGAGCCCGGCGTACAGGTCCTCGGTATTCTCCCGCACCAGTACCAGATCCACATTCTGGTGGACCGACTTCACGCCCTCCAGGTTCCTCACTGGGCGCAAATTCGCGTACAGCTCCAGCGCCTTCCGCAGTCCCACGTTGATGCTAGGCGCTCCTCCGGCGATCGCCGTCTCCAGCGGTCCTTTGAGCGCCACTCGGTTCCGCTGGATCGATTCAAGTACCCCCGATTTGACCAAATTCAGCGACTTCCGCTCCGATTCAGCCAGCGCCGCGATCTCCTCCCATTCGATTTCAGCCCCCGCCGCCGCTACGATCTTCTTCACCGCCGCGGAGACTTCAGGGCCGATCCCATCGCCCGGTATTAACGTGACTGTATGTTTCATATACCAATGATTCTAAGCTGGATGCCAAGCCTTGTACACCGGCTGCGCGGCCGCCCTTCCGCCCATCGTTCCCAGCGCGCAATACAAGCAACGCCGTATCGCATCGAATCTGATATAATTAGCATCTGATTAGGTGTGAATGCAGTTGGCTAGTGACAGACTTATGGAGGTTTCCCCGATGGTTGGATTAACACCAGGCGCGATCACGAAGGTGAAGGAAATTCTTTCCCAGCAGACCCCTCTTCCCACTGGTCTGCGCATCGCCGTGGTTGGTGGCGGCTGCTCCGGTTTCAGCTACCACATGGCCTTTGAGAATCAAGTGAACGAGAATAGCGACAACGTCTATGAATTCGAGGGATTGAAGGTCCTCGTCGATCAGATGAGCGAGATGTACCTCGACGGCGTTCAGGTCGATTACATCGAATCGATTGACGGCTCGGGCTTTAAGTTCAATAACCCGAACGTCAAGAGCACCTGCGGCTGCGGCAGCTCTTTCAGCGCCTAAGCTTTCGGCGCCCAAGGCTGGGGCGCCAAAGTCAAGTCGGTTGAGTGGCTCTTCTTGCGCTCCCGGAGTACCATCCCTCCGGGAGCTTTTCTTTTGCCTGTTCCGTTTCCGGGACCCCCGCTGAACGGCGTCCCTCGACACATCGAGATTCGCACTCCATGACTCTTATTCCTTTTTTTGTGCACTTTTGGGTTGTACCACAATGAAACTGGCCCTCGCCCAGTTCAATCCCACCGTAGGCGATTTCGACGGCAATTCCGCCCGTATCCTGGAAATGGCCAGTGAAGCTAAATCTCGCGGCGCTGACCTGGCCGTCTTCACCGAACTGTGCCTCTGCGGCTATCCTCCACAAGATCTAGTTGAGCGGCCTGCATTCCTCCAACGCAACCGCAAAGAGATCCTGAAGCTGGCCAAGAAAATAAGCCTGCCATCCGTGGTCGGCTACGTGGGCAAAGCGCAGGACGACACCGGCAAGCCCGGAGCAAACTCCGCTGCGCTGATCGCTGACGGCAAGGTCGTCTTCGAGCAACGCAAGATGCTTCTGCCCACTTACGACGTCTTCGACGAATCGCGCTACTTCCAGCCGGCCCACTCCCAATTCGTATTTCCATTTTCTGGCCAGCAGCTCGGCGTTACTATCTGCGAAGACTGTTGGAACGACAAGCACTTTTGGCCGCAGCGCCTCTACGATCGCGATCCGATCACCGAACTCGTAGGGCAGGGAAGTACGATTCTTTTAAATGTCTCCGCTTCCCCCTACACCATCGACAAACGCTATCTGCGCATCGACATGCTCCGCGCTCTCGCCAAGGAACATAACGTCCCGGTGGTATACGTCAATCAGGTTGGCGGCAATGACAGCCTCATCTTCGATGGCGCAAGCGTCGCCATCACTCCCGACGGCCGCATCGCCGCGCAAGCCCACTCTTTCGCGGAAGATATGGTCTATTTCGATACCGTGACCGGCGAGGGCGATCTCCGCCCGCAACCGGACGACGAACTCGACGCAGCCTTTCAAGCTCTGGTTCTTGGCACGCGGGACTACGTTCGCAAATGCGGCTTCAGCAAGGTGGTCGTCGGGCTCAGCGGTGGAGTCGATTCCGCCCTGGTCGCCGTCATTGCCGTTGCCGCGGTGGGCTCGGCGAACGTCTTGGGAGTTGCCATGCCCGGGCCCTACTCCTCGGAAGGCAGCCTTCGCGATGCGCGCGCACTGGCCCAAAATCTCGAGATTCAGTTCGATATCCTGCCAATTTCCGCTGTTTGGACCAACTATCGCGAAGTATTGTCCCACGAATTCAAGGGGCTGCCGGAAGATGTCGCCGAGGAGAACCTCCAAGCCCGCATTCGCGGCAACTTGCTCATGGCCCTCTCCAACAAGTTTGGCTCGCTAGTCCTGAGCACCGGCAACAAATCCGAATTGGCAGTTGGCTACTGCACTCTGTACGGCGACATGGCCGGCGGCTTGGCGGTAATCTCCGACGTGCCGAAAACCATGGTCTACGAACTCGCGAAATTCGTGAATCGCAGCAGGGAAGTGATCCCCATCGCGACCCTCGTCAAGCCGCCGTCCGCCGAGCTGCGCCCGAATCAAACGGACCAGGATTCCCTGCCGCCCTACGACTTGCTGGACCGCATACTCAAGGCCTATGTCGAGGAGTTGCGTTCGCCATCCGAGATTGCCGACCAATATAAGGTTCCTCTAGACACCGTCCGCGCCATCGCCAGACGCGTTGACCAGAATGAGTACAAGCGCAAGCAGGCCGCCCCCGGACTAAAGATTTCCTCGAAGGCTTTCAGCGTTGGCCGGCGCTTTCCTTTAGCGTATAAGTCGATGGACTGATATGCGTCTCGTCAAACCAGGATGGACGAACCCAAACATGCCACGAAGACTAATGATGTTCATATCCTTTCTAGCCATAGCACTCACGGTGTTGATACCATCCGGCGGCGCCCTCGCTCAAACCGCAGCAACCACCCCGGCGCAGCCCCACCAGTCGCCCGCAGGTCAATCAAATCTCTTGAAGCCCGAAGCGATCAAAAGTATCGAGCAATACCTGCGGAACCTATTCGCCTGGGGCCCAGACTTCCAGCTGACGCTAGGCACCGTAGTCCCCTCTCCCTCGCCCGAAATTTACGAGATTCCCATCGCAGTCACAGCAAACGGCCAGACCGACACAGGCTCGATCTTCGTAACCAAGGACGCCCAGTTCATAATTCGCGGTGAAATCAAGCCCATTAATATCGACCCCTTCGCCGAAAACCGCGCCAAGATCCACTTGGAAGGCGCTCCCTTTAGAGGCCCAGCAGCCGCAAAAGTCACGGTTGTGGACTACAGCGACTTTGAATGCCCCCACTGCCAACAGCTCTACCGCAACCTAAAGAGCCTGGAGTCCAAATACCCCCAAGTAAAGTTCGTCTCCAAGAGCTTCCCGTTGGTGCAGATACACCCCTGGGCTATGAACGCCGCAATCGGCGCCCAATGCGCCCTAAATCAGTCCGAGCAAGCCTACTGGGAAGTCCACGACGCGCTATTCGACAGCCAGGACGTCCTATCCGCCGACAACATCTGGGACAAGCTAATCTCCTTCGCCGCAAAAGCCGG
>Ga0302326_10007703_pt1 | contig 23874 bp, 23 predicted proteins | sample Palsa_T0_3_FD_202264 | JGI IMG/M metagenome (GOLD analysis project Ga0302326, IMG submission 202264) | Peat permafrost microbial communities from Stordalen Mire near Abisko, Sweden - Palsa_T0_3 | ecosystem: Environmental > Terrestrial > Soil > Palsa > Peat permafrost | place: Sweden: Abisko... | reverse complement strand
CCTGAAATTTCCCCGGATCGGTGATGGACGCGGACTGTGCCCCCGTATTCGGGGTGCCCGAGAGCACGCCGGCGAGCATGCCGTTCTCCATAACGATCAGGTTGAACACGTCGCCGACGGAGCGAACGCCTTCGCCGGGCTTCCAGTCGTACTTGCCCACCATAACGTGCGCGAGCCCACTGAACTTGTCGGAAAGCGTTCCGGCATCTTTTCCGAACGCGGTCTGAATGCCTGCCGACTGCGACTGCGCCAACGGCACCATCAGAGCGACCGCCAGCGCAAGCGCTCCGTACTTAGTCAGAATCTTCGTCATGTAAAACTCCTTTACGTCAATCTGAACAACTCGTACTGCTCGTAACGCCGAATGTAGACATCTTTCACTCAACCGCCTTTCGTTGAGTTGGCACTATAGTGCCATATGTCCATTATAAAACACAACGACAAAAGTGAAGGCGACGCAGTCGAGTGTCGCAAAAGGCTTGTGCCCGCGGAGGCCCCTGAGGCTGAGCGAGCTAGGACAGTCGCGTGCTTGAAGAGGAAATGCGGATTGTTGCTGGAACTACTGAGTCAACGATCATGATGCTAAAACCCCAGGTTGAGATTGTGTCGCTTCCTCCCGCCACGGATTCACTCATCCAGGACCGCCTCCTGCACTTGGCGACGGCGTAGCATTTTTGTGCCCGCAGAACCCACTTCGCGCTTACTCGGATGCATCTCACTCGCGGACTCAACCTCTGGCGGAGCTGGACGATGGTTGGTTCCGGCGGCGTCACCCGAGACGTCCATGGCCAGGTAGTACACGCAGGGAACGCGACTGGGGTTTCGAAATCCGTGCATGCAGTCACCATCAAAGTAAATGCTGTCACCAGCCTTTAGAGTATGTGGTTCGCCGTCGAGCGTGAACAGCAGCGTGCCTTTCTCCACGGCTACGTACTCGCGCGAGCCGTGGGCGTGAGGGAGGAACATGGGGCCGCTTACCAGCGGGCCAACCGTGATGCGCATGAGTTCGAATTCAACTCCTGGTAAGACGGGGGACAGGATTCGCCGTTCCCAACCTGCGGCTGCCCTCACCACCTTTTGCCGGCTGTGGCGCAGAACAAGTACTCGCGCGCTGGTCTCTTCTTCGACAAGGCGGGAGAGGCTTGTGTCAAGACCGGTCGCGATGCGATGGAGGACGACGACAGTGGGCGCCTTGGCTCCTCGTTCGATGGCGGAAATCATGCTGCGGCTCACCCCTGATCGCTGACTCACTGTTCCAGTGAAAATCCTCGCCGAATTCGTTCGTCCCGCACACGGCGGCCAATCTCGCACAAATTCAAGATCCCGCGAGTCTTCTTTTTTTCGACACGCAACCTCTCCTCACAACTGATCCTATAGTAGAATAATAACACTATAGTGTCGACTGCCGGAATACTGCTCAATATAGGGACTCGGAGGGAAACAGCACCCGATCAGCAATCAGTCCCGCCCAAAGTATTTTTGCGGAAAGATTCCCCCCGAGTGACGGGCTAACCGGAAATTGCGGTTCAGCCGAATTCGGACCGACAGGTCGGCTTAGGGGAAGCGATTCGGGCTTACTCCTGGTTGACGGCAACCCGGAAGTGATCGAGACGGCAATCGAGCTCACTGTGCCCAAGAACCGGACCGGCTATCCTAACCACATCGACTCCCAGGAAGTGACCGAGATGATTCGTGAGCTCGCTTTAGTCTGTGAAGACGCGTCGATTGTTTCTATCCTGAACCGGCTGGGCTATCGCACAGGCAACAGCAATACTTGGACGGAGTAGCGCATGCAACATGTCCGCCATACGAACGACTTTCCTGCCTGTCCACCACCACATCAGCGGCTGTGGATCACCTCGCAACAAGGAGCTGCTGCGCTCGGTGTCAGTGAGATGGTTGTCCGCAGACTTATTGCACAGAAGATTCTTCCCACGAAGCAGATAGTGAAGTTCGCTCCGTGGATCATCGAACGCACACACCTGCAGCTTCCCGCAGTGCGCAAATAGATTCGTCGAGTCCACGAGGGCCGACGTCCGGGAGGTGCAGTTAACGAAAAACAAGACGGGCTATTCACGGATTCCCATGAAGTTCAGCCTTGACTACTGCGAACATCGCGCCAGTCACGCTGGCCTGGGATCATTAGATAGCCCTACCCGCAAGTTAAAGGATCGCCATGAACACCAGGGAGATCGTGATCCGCGCAGTGCTGGTTCTTATTGGCCTGCCCATCGTGTTGAGCTTGCTCGCCTTCGGATTTTTCTACTCCGTTTTCTACTTCCCGAACTGGACCAGCGCCACCACTGGTACCATCGTTTCCTCCCACGAGAAGCGGGAGTACCTGCTGTACGTCCCAAAGAGCTACGACCGCACGAAGCCGACGTCGCTGGTCATTAGCCTGCACACCTCGATGTCGTGGCCGAGCTCCTCAATGGCCATCAGCCAATGGAACCTGGTGGCCGACGAGAACGGGTTCATCGTCGCCTATCCCGAGGGAACCGGTTTCGGTCCCAAGTCATGGGAAATGACAGGAAGCGAAACGCCATCGCGTATGCCCGATGTCATCTTCATCTCGGAGTTGATCGACAAGCTGGAGGCGTCCTATAACATCGACAAGACGCGGATCTACGCCAACGGGATGTCGAACGGCGGAGGCATGGCGTTCGTGCTGTCTTGCACGATGTCGGATCGGATCGCGGCGGTCGGAATGGTTTCGGCTGGGCTCGACCCGGACTGGAATTGGTGCACAGATCATCGACCGGTGCCGGTGATTGCGTTTCACGGAACCGCCGATCCTATCTGTCCGTACAAAGGCGGGCCGTCAAAGCTTGGCGGCGGCACATTTCCGAACGTTCCGGGCTTTATGGCGAGTTGGTCTCGGCGAAACCAGTGCGGACCGAATCCCATCGAATCTGCGATCACTACGGATGTGACGCGCCTGCAATACACGGACTGCGCCGACAACGCGGGCGTGGTGTTGTACACGGTCAAGGGAGAAGGCCATCAGTGGCCCGGCGGCAAGCCGATAGTGGCGAAATGGCTGGTCGGGCGGTATAGCCGGAGCATCGACGCGACGAGGCAGATGTGGGCATTCTTTCGTGAGCATCAACTTACGAGGAAGTAATCTCGGCGAGGTCCGTCGAGCGGGGGAGCGAATCACGCGCGGCAAAAGCAACCGCCCTTGACAACACCGCCGGCAAACAGTGGGATGGGGTATCATCAGCGCCATTTTTGAAAGAAAAAGAGATTCCGGAATGAGCTCAAGTGTGATGACAGATCGGGTCACGCAAGCCTGGCCGCGACTCTACGCCAGAATCGCCGGTGCCTTGTACTTGATCGTCATCGTCGGTGGCATATTCGCCGAGATCTTCGTTCGTGGTCGTCTCGTTGTCCACGGGGACGCAGCGGCCACGGCACACAATATCCAGGCGCATGAACTGCTCTATCGGTTGGGCTTTGTGGTCGAAGTCTTTTATTGCGTGTGCAATGTACCCTTGATTCTTATCTTGTACAACTTGTTCAAGGTCGTCAACAAGAACGTCGCTTTGATGATGGTCTTTTTCGCCTTCGTCGTGGACGCCATTGAAAGCGTCAGTTTGCTCGCTCATTTCGCGCCTTTGCTTCTTTTGGGTGACGGGCACTACCTGACCGCATTTACAGCAGAACAGTTACAGGCTGCGGCATATTTATCGGTTCAGTTGTTCGAACACGGCTTTGCCATCTGCCTGATATTTTTCGGATTCGATTGCCTCACGATGGCATACCTGATCGTCCATTCGAAGTTCTTGCCCCGATTGATCGGCGTGCTGCTCGCGATCGAGGGCTTGGGGTATCTCATCAACAGCTTCTCGCTCTTCATCGCGCCTGCGCTACAAGCCCGGATCTTCCCTTATTTCACACCTACCGCGATCGCAGAAGTAGCGCTGTGCCTGTGGCTCCTTGTGATGGGGGTGGACGTTCAACGATGGAACGAGCAGGCCGACGCGGCAGGGCGGTGGCGATCATAGCGAACGCATGCCCGCTCTTCCATCTCTTTGAGGCTTTCAGGTAATCGGGTGGCCCAAGGTTTGGACGATATCTACCGCGCCATGCTGAGAGTGCCTCGTCCTTGCGCTTCTTACAAGGGGGATCACTTCGTGCGCTCGCCCCGTGTAAACCATTTCTCCCACCCTTCGCAAAGTGCGCGAAGGATGTGGCCCGCATCCTCTGTGATTATGTTTGGCCGAAGGCTGGGCACCTGCTCGAGGACAAAATTCTTGTCGTTCGGACATTGCCGGCGAAACGCCTGAAGGGTTGGTGGCATCGAAGTCCGAATCGACCATTTGCATTCGATCTCGATCGGCCCGTTCCGTCGTCCTAACCGGAGGTTGGAAGAGTGTCCGTAAGCGCCAAGTTCGCACCGTTACAAGCAGCCCGTCAGAATAATCAGGTTTGCAAAGAAGGTAGCTGCCACGATGTCGGATAGCCGAAAAGTGGGTTACATCGCGGACAAACAAGAAAACCAACTCCGGTACGCAGGCGAACACAAAGCGAATATGCTACACTCCTGAGATCGGCTCGATTTGTTTTGGGCCGTTTCTCAGATCCGAATTCTCATTCAATTTGAGGAGAGGCCAATGAAGACGCGTTTCACCATTCTCATCTGCATGACGCTTTTGCTTGGGATTGCGTCATCGGCCCGAGCTCAGATGGGGATACCGAAGCCCGCGCCCGAGCTAAAGAAACTCGACTACTTCGCCGGCACATGGACCGCGGAAGGCGACATGAAACCGGGACCCATGGGCTCCGGCAAGTTCACAGGAACAAACCATGTCCAGTGGATGGACGGTGGATTCTTCCTGGTGACCCACTCCGAGTTCAATGGCGCCATCGGCAAAGGTACGGAAACGTCCTACATGGGCTACGACAGCAACGACAAGATGTACACCTACGACTCTTTCAACACCCTGGGCGAAGCCGACCACGCCAAGGGCAATGTGGACGGAGACACTTGGACCTGGCAGAGCGAGACAAGGATGGGCCCACAGACCATAAAAGGACGACTCACCATTAAGGTGCTTTCGGCCACGGTCTACAACTTTAGGTTCGAAGTGTCGCCCGATGGCACCACCTGGAACACCGTAATAGAAGGCAAGGACACGAAGAAATAGATAGCCGCCGAATCTCCAGGACAGGGCGCTCCGTCCCGTCCTTATCTTCCACTCATCCAAAAGCCACCGAATCGATCCAGAAACCCTTTGTGAGGCAAGCTCCACATTCCCGGTTTGCGCCCGGAAAAGGACTCGCGGACACGATGGGAGCGCTGGCATGGCAACCGAATCCGAGTCCTGCCTTGAAGAGATTGTCGGACACGAGCGTGAAGTCGCCGAGATCGATCGAATCATCTTTCTTGGCGTTGCCCAGGAACACCTCTTCGATCGTGAACAATTTCGGGTTGTAGTTCGCCCCTCCTGAACGAAAATAGCGCAACTTCTTCATTCAGTTCTCATTCAGTTTTCTGTCGTTGTGCAGACCTTTTTAAGGGTTCGGGCATCGCAAGAATCCCATCGGGGTACAGCAAGGTGATGAGCTTTGAAATTCCGACGTCCTCCTTATCGAGGTGCCCTTCTTGCGCGCACAAACCTTCAAAGCTGAGCATCTTCCCGTCGTATGCCGGCGGGAACCAGAGCGAGCACGTCTGTTTCTTCCGGATGGATAGGTCTGGAGATCCCCAGCCTTCTCATCTTAGCAAGCAGTGTCGTTCGTTTCAGTCCCAGTTCGGCCGCTGCGCCGCGCGGTCCGCCAACGATCCAGCGGGCCTGCTCAAGTGTTTCCACAATCAAAGCGCGATCCGAGTCTGCCAAAGTCATCGAGGACTGGAAAGTTCGGGTGCGATGCATGGGGATCATGAGCACTGTTTGCTTTTTGTGAAGTGGGTTTGGGAGCACGCCGTCCCGTGAAAGGATCACCGCGCGTTCCACTAAGTTCTGCAACTCGCGGATGTTCCCAGGCCAGGAATACCACTGGAAGGCAGCCATGGTTTCCGCAGGAATGCTGTTGACTTGCTTCCCCATACGACGGCTAAACATCTTCACGAAATGCGTGACAGTACCAGCCATCAAATTCGGAGCCGTGTAGATCCCGTCGTTGTCTGTTATCTGTGGACCGGAGGAGAGCCGTTTCGGCGTTCTTAATAGCAACCTGTGCTCCTGCAATCTCGCGTCCGGAGCTGTCTCTCACACTCCCAGAAATAGTCCCTCCAGCGACCTGCGCGAGACAGGCAGTCCCGGTCACCAGTACGATTGCAGTGATGCATGCGACAGAGAAGGAACTCGAGTTTAAAGCGGCCCAGATTGGGTTTGGAAGCATCTCGTTTCCCCACGGACGGATCCGCCCTTACGCAAGTCCGCACCGGTCAGCAGTGAGCCGTCAAGGAATCGCCGATCTTATCTCTAGAACGTGAGCTTTTATCAATTACTCTAAACACGTCAGATCATACAGCTGGCATCAAGCCCGGTGGAAAACACCACAGGGTGTTAGCTCCTTACCTCGGTAGGCAAGGTAAATTGAAAGGTTGCACCAAGTCTCGCGCCAGAGGTCAGAGCCATGCGTGGGCGCAATTATAGCCTGCGGAGCACGTCACAGAGGACGCGTCGATTCTGGGTGTGTGTCGATCGTTGTCTTTCTTCTTTTTCACCCGGTGCGTTGACCGGCTTTCGGGTCGCGAGGGAGGATGACTGTCAGAGTCCTCATGCCCTGAACGGAATGGACAGTGATCCCGCTGATATCTGCAGAACCAGAAGGCCCGGTCATCAGAACGCTGTAGGGCCTCAGTTTGAGTATGGGTGTTCGTAAGCATCGTGGATATTCGCGACGATCTGCTTCGAGTCAAGAAGGACAACGAGATCATGCGCAAGGAACGCGATCGTGTTCACTTGCAATTCGATGTCGGAGAGCAGTATGGAACCGGTTTCGGCCACACCCATCGGCGACCGCAACGCGCAAACATCGATTGTGCTCGCCTCGGTCCAATGGTTGAGGCTTGCCGGCTTGATGGTACCGCCGTACTCCGGGATCGCCGAACAGATACCTTCGCATTCGGAAATTTGATCCGGAGGAACGAATCCAAATCAGGCACATCTCCGGTGACAGCGACTCGGGCCATGCGAGCGATGGACTCGCAAAAGGTGGCCACAAGGTCGGCGGGCGTGTTCGTATGGAAATCATCCTTTAATAACAAATCTCACGATTAAAGGATGTGGGCTTATCCTTTAATATGCCAGCAAAGATCGGCCAGCCCCCTAATTTTGCTTTGAACAGTCACTCGCTCTGACATCGAAAGGAGCACCAATTGGACGGCACAAATGGACTGAAAGAGACCACGCGCGTGACCGCGCCTGTCGCCTCGAATGCGCTTAGTGTGAACGTTTTTACGGCCCCGGGAAAGACTATGGTCGGCGAGCGGCCAAGGCCCTTCGGCGAAGCGTTCGGCTTTGACCCGATCACGTCGACTTTAATCTTCGGCGAGTACGACGCGGTGCTGGTGGACGCAATGGGGACAGTGGCTGAGGCCGAGGCTCTCGCGGATTGGGTCGCTCTGCACAACCGCAACTTGGAGACCATCTATATAACGCACGCCCATTTCGACCACTTCTACGGTCTGAGCATTCTGCTCGACCGTTTCCCGGGCGCTCGGGTGATAGCAACGCCCAAGACGCTGAACGCCATGCAGATGTCTTTCACTCCCCTAGTGGAGCGGCTAGCCCGCCGGTGCTTTCCTGGGCAAGTGCCCACTAAGTTGGTTGCCCCTGAGCCCTATGAGCACGACACGTTCACTCTCGAGGGCCACGATTTGCGCATCATCGAGCAGGGCCACACCGATAGTGCCGATACGACGTCTTTGTATGTCCCAGCGATCGGCCTGGTCGTCGCTGGCGACGTTGTGTACAACCAATGCCGCATCTACGTCGGCGACACCACCCCCGAGAGCCGAAAGAATTGGATCGCGGCGCTAGACCGGTTAGCGGCGCTGAACCCGGCGATTGTTGTTGCCGGTCACAAGAAGTCTGGCGCGCCCGACTCTCCCTCGACGATCCAAGACAGCAAGCGTTACCTCGAGGACTTCGATCGGTTGCAGAAAACCGCGACGTCCGACCAGGAGCTGTTTGATCAGATGACGGAGCTATACCCCCATTGGGTAGCCAATCAGTCGTGGTTGATGTTCGGATTTCCGGTGCCATAACCCACATCAACCGCTGATGCGAATGTTTCCATATATCTCGTCCTGGATCTCATCGACGGAACTGGTGAAGTTCACCAGGAGTTCAGGGCGATCATTGAATGCCGGATCGAGTTGTATCTATGCGCGAAGTTAAGCGCGTCTGATGAACTCGCTACTTTTCACACTTTTCGGTTCCTGTGAATTCCTTCACGACCTGACTGCGTTTCCAAGCTTCGATCTGTTCGCGCGCGTCGTTCACAAGTTTTGTGAACCGCCGGGCCAATTCGTGAATGCGCTTCGATTGCCGTCTTGCAATCGCCTCGTTTGGAATCAATTCTGTGCCAACCCCGATGGCGGTCGCTCCCGACAAAATGAAACTGGCCGCTGTCTGCTGATTCACTCCTCCTGCGGCAATTAATGGAATCTGTGGCAAAGATGCGTGCAGCGCTTTGATATAGGCGTCCCCACCGACCGGACCACATGGAAAGACCTTGACGAAATCGGCGCCAGCGCTCCATGCCGTCACCACTTCCGTAGGAGTCAACGAGCCAGGAAGGACCGCTATATTCTGCTTGGCTGCGAATTCCATGATCGCGGGATTCAGTGAGGGAGCCGTGACAAAACTCACGCCTGCATCCACGCACACACGCGCGACCTCCGTGTCGAGCACCGTGCCCGCGCCCACGATGAGCTTTGGATCCGAGCGAATCAGGTGGGTCATCAATTCCACCGCTCCAGGTACAGTCATCGTGATCTCCACGATCGGAATGCCGCCACGCGTGACGGCTTCCGCTGCGAAATGTGCATCATCGCCGGACGAAACCCTGATGGCGGGAATGATGGCAATTTCTCGAATTCGCGAACACACTTCATCTTTCGTCATTGGTCAGTCCTTCCCGTGCACCGCACCCTTTTTCCTGAAGACACCATTTAGACAACATCATTAGGATCAGCTTCCGGTAGCCGATCATCACTGCGAGCGATCCACACATACAAAGTCGGCAACAGAACGATGCTCATCAATAAGTCGGAAATCAACCCTCCCACAATGACAATGGCAAAAGGACGCTGCGAATCTGAGCCGATCCCATGCGAAAGCGCGGCCGGCAGCAAACCCAGGGTTGCAACCAGCATCGTCATCATGATCGGACGGAGCCGAAGAACAGCACCCTCAATCGCTGCTTCCTCAATGTCGTACCCTCGGGCCCGAAGCTGGTTTATGTACTCCAACATGATCACGCCGGTCTGGACTGAAACTCCAAAAAGCGCCAGAAAGCCAACGCCCGAAGAAACGCTGAAGTTGGTATGGGTGAGGAGAAGGGCGAGCAGACCTCCGATGCGCGCCATAGCGACATTGGTGAGGATCAAGAGAGCCCACTTCACAGACTTGAACATGGAATAGAGGATGATGTAAATGAGCAGGATGGCAAGCGGCAGCACAAGGAGCAACCGCCGCTCAGAGCGCTTCTCACTTTCGTATTCCCCCGACCAGTCAAGCGTGTATCCGATCGGCAGCTTGACACTCGCATTGACCTTCTTGATCGCTTCCTCGACCGTACCGCCTAAGTCTCTCTCACGCACGCTAAACTTGACCGCCACGTAGCGGGAGTTTGCTTCGCGGTAAATTTCCGAGCCTCCGTCCAGCACGTTTATTTTCGTTAGCTGTGCCAGTGAAACCCGCTCACCCAAGGGCGCCAACAGGCGGACTTTCTCAATGGCCTCTTTCGTGTCTCGATATTCCGGCAAGTAACGCAGGACCAGGTCGTACCGTTGTTCACCGACAAGCACCTGAGTGAGGGCGTTACCTCCAACTGCAGTCTGGACCGCGTCTTGAACATCGGAGACATTGATTCCGTAACGCGAGGCTCGATCACGATCAACTGTAAAGTTGAGATTGGGTTGGCCACGAACTCGGAACACGCCCAAATCCTCGATGCCTCGAATTGGACGCATGACTGCGGCGATCTCATCCGCTTTCTCTTCCAAAGTCTTGAGGTCGTCGCCGTAGATTTTTACCGCAAGCGCGCCTTTTACGCCGCTGACCGCCTCCTCCAAATTGTCGGAGATGGGTTGCGAGAAGCCCCAAAACACTCCCGGAATCTTTTCCAGTTCCCGATCCATCGCAGCAATCAGGCGTTCTTTGTCCTGATGAAAAACGGGTCGCCACTTCTCTTTTGGCAGCAGATCGACAAAAAACTCTGCATTGAAAAAGCCTGTCGTATCGGTGCCGTCATCGGGGCGCCCGATTTGGTCGACTACCTGCGGAACTTCTGGAAACGAAGCAAGGATTTCCCGTACCCGGTCCGCAACGTTCGCGCTCTCGGTCGGTCCTGTGCTGGGAGCCATGGTCCCCCGCACCCAGATTGCACCTTCGTCCAAGTGCGGCAGGAACTCAGACCCGATCACTCCGCCGAAAGCCAAGTAGATCGCCACCAAAAACAGGATCACGCCGCCTCCAATCGTGATCCAGCGATTGCGGATGGCCCAGCGAACATCTTTCCGATAGCGAGTCGTCAACCATCGCATGGCCGGGTTCTCCCATTGCTTCGCGTCCGCCCGGAAGAGCAGGCTCGCTAGCGCCGGCGCAATTAGCATTGAGAAGATCAAAGCGCCGAGCAATGCGAATGCTACGGTCCACGCCATCGGCTTGAACAATTTTCCCTCGACCCGTTGCAGAGTGAAGATTGGAAGATAGGCGGTAATGATGATGGCAATCGCATAAAAGACCGGGCGTTGCACCTCGTGCGCGGCCGTTCGTATGCGGTCCGTTAGCGTTCGCGGCGCCTCTTCTGGTCGGTTTAGATGCCGCACAATGTTTTCGACCATCACGACCGCGCCGTCCACAACCATGCCGAAGTCCAAAGCACCTAGGGAGAGCAAATTCGCAGAAATATGCCTTAGGTCCAAACAGATAGAAGCAAAGAGCAACGCAAACGGGATCGTCAGCGAGACGATGATTGCGCCGCGAATATTTCCCAAGAAGATGAAGAGAATAATTACGACCAGGATCATTCCTTCGGCGAGATTGTGCAGAACCGTGTGCGTCGTGTAGTGCACCAGATCGTCCCGGTCGAGGTAAGGGACAATCTTCACACCCGGCGGCAAAATCTGGGTATTGAGCCGGTTGACCATGGTGTGGAGAGCTTCCAGCATAGTCGCTGTATCAGCACCCTTGCGAAGGAAAATAATTCCTTCCACTACATCGTTATCGTCCTCGACCACGCCGTCGGCGCGATGGAGCGCCTTGCCGATCCTTCCGAGGCGAATTTTGGGCCCCTGCGTCACCACGGCTATATCCCTCACTCGGAGAGGAGTGCCATTTTGCGTTTTCAGGACCGTTTTTTCTATGTCGCGGATGTCTGTGACTAGGCCGACTGCGCGCACGTTGATCTGCTGTGAACCCTGCTCGATGAAACTTCCTCCAGCGTTGGAGTTGGCATTGGTGAGCTGTTGCTCAACCTGTGCCAGGCTCAGGCCATAAGAGACCAGCTTGTCTGGGTCCAGGCGTATCTGGTATTCGCGGGTGATGCCGCCGAACGATGAATCGTCGACCACATCCGGCACTGATCGGATGTATTTGGTCACAACCCAATCTTGCAGCGACTTCAGTTCCATCAGGTCGTAGGACGGGTTGGTGCTCTTTAATGTGTACCAATACACCGAACCAATGGGACTGAAATCGGGGCCGATGCCACCGCTGACTCCCGGCGGAAGCGTGACCTGCGAGAGGCGCTCCAGTGCCTTCTGGCGGTCCCAATCGTTGTCCGAATCGTCATCGAAAATGAGATTCACAACGGACAGACCGGCCAGTGAAGCGGACCTCACGTGCTGCAGGTGCGGAATTCCATTCATCTGAATCTCGATCGGAATCGTGACCTGCTGTTCGACCTCTTCCGCGGCACGACCGGGCCACTGCGTAATAATCTGCACCCAGGTATTCGCCACGTCGGGATAGGCCTCGACCGGCAAGTTGTGAAAAGAGATCATTCCCCAAATGAAGAGCAGCAACGCCGCACTCAGGACGACGAAGCGGTTGTTGAGGGCGAAATCGACGATGGCGCGAATCATTGCGATTCCGCCGAATTCTGGAATTCCAGCGCGTTGGCTACGAGCTCTTGCCCGGGCGCTATTCCTGAAACAACTTCTTGCATGTTGTTCGGCAACATGTCGCCCCCGACAACTTCGGTCCGTCGAAAATGACCTTTTTCTAGCGGCACGTAAACCCAATCTCGATCATGCAAATGCAAAATTGCCGTGGCCGGCACGGCGGCTCGCGTTTGTTTCTTTTGACCGTGAAAGGTAGCAGTTACAAACATGCCGGGACGCATAAGGCCGCGGTTCCGCACTTCGATACGGATTTTTGCGCTGCGAATATTCGGGTCCAGAACTGGCCCAATGTTGCCAATCGTTCCAGAAAAAACCTGGTCAGGATAAGCGTTAAGACGTATATCCGCCCTTTCGCCAAGCCGTATGTTGGCAAGATCGTTTTCATATACATCACAGAGCACCCACACATACTCCAAATCGGAGATGGTGAACGGATTCGGAGAGCCGAGCCCTGCGACCCCAGCGGCATTTGTAACCTGCTGATCGGTGATGACTCCGGAAATCGGCGCGTGAATCTCGACAATGCCGCTTGGTCGATCCAGCGTTTGATTTCCCAGCACTCGAAGCTTTTCGGCTGCGGTTTCGACATCGACTTTGGCTTTGTCTTCTGTGTCCTGAGCAACCTGGAGATCGTTCAGTGAGATTGCGCCCTTGTCGTAAAGAATTTTCGCCCGCTCCAATTGCGTCTGAGCTAACTTTTCGTCAGCCACCGCTTTCCGATAGTCGGAGAAGGCACCCGCAATGTCTGCGCTCTGCACTTTGAGCAACAGTTGGCCCTTCTTTACCGTGTCACCCAGGCGCGCATCTATCTGAACAACGCGTCCGGTCGCGATCGAAATCACCGGAACCGCGCGCGCAATGTCCGGGGTCACGGTGCCGGTGACCCTCAACTGCGGGGTAGCAACGTGTTCCCCAGCCTGCGTTAACTGGAAGCGCTCGGGATGGTCCACTTGAAACACATCGCGGTCTTCCACACGCTCCACTTTGAGCGGCGGCGGCGCTTCCGCCTGGGGATCACTTTTTCCGCCACTGCAGCCCGTGAAACACAGAGCCATTAGCAGAGGGAAGGACCAGATTGCAAAATCCCTGCGGTTCATTGGATCACCTCGCGTCCTACGGAAAGATTCAGTTGGCTGGCCGCATTCAGATAAGAGGCAACCAGATTTAAATAGTTCACCTGCACGCTCCGGTAGTCAGCCTGAGCATTGAGGAAATCGAGCAGCGATGCTGCGCCGTGCTGATACGAGAACGAGATTGTGTCCCTTACGCTCGATGCCTCTTCCAGGTACTGGTCCCGATACGGTTTGAGAAGAATTACCGCGCTATTGACCGTGGCGTAGGCGGAATCAACATCGTTGAAGACTTGAGCCCGTGCTGCGGCTGCGAGTTTGTCATTGCGGTCAATATCCAGTTGGGTCCGGCGTTTTTCACCCTGATTGCGATCGAAAATCCGCAGAGGAACGCTCATGCTGAAGCCAATGTACTGATCAATAGGGGGATTTCGCCCGACATCGAAGCCTAGGGTCGGGTCTGTAGATCCATTCGCGACGGCCAGCCGATAATCAGTTCTTGCCTTATCGATGGACTGCAGCGCTGCCCTCAAGTCAGGGCGTGTATCGAGTGCTGCCTGGCGGACATCATCAAGGGGAGGAGTCTGATCCGCAAAATCAAACGGTCCGATTAAGTCGAACTGTTCAACCGGTGTCTGATCATTCAACAGCATGAGCAGCTGAATTTTTGCAGTGCGCAGATTCACGTCCGCAGTCTGCAGGTCAGAGAGATACTGAACTCTTTGCAATTCCAGACGCTTCAGGTCCACTTGGGCGATTCCGCCAGCTTTGTAGCGCTCGCGATTTACATCCAAAACATGATCGTAGTAAACCAGGTTTTCCTTCGCGAGATTCAGGATCGCCTTCTCTTGAAGGGTCTGTATGAACGCGCCACGGAGGTTGAACAACAGATTTCGCTCCAGGTCGGCCTGTCCGGACACCGTAATGGCAGTCGCTTTTTGTGCACTTTCCAGACGCAAGCCGCGCTTGTGCTGGCGCTCCCATAACTGGCTCACACTTCCGGAGGACAAGAGGTAGGCAAAAGGCCCATGAGAGGGACCGCCGTTGAAAGGATCGATCTGGTCGGCAAGGATGGTTAGGTTCGGGTTCGGACGGAGATTTGCCGTGATCTCTTGCGCACGCGATTCGTCGATGCCGATTTGTCCGGCTCGTAGAGTTGGGTTCGCCGCTTCGAACTTGTCCCGAACTTCCTGCCACGTCAGCGCCTTTTGGGCGAGACTGATCTCCCCCAAGGCGACGATAAGGAACCACCAGATGAACAAAACCAAGTTCCGCCGCATGAAATCCTCCGCGTCTTTTTCCCCACACGGTTTCTCGCTCCCCACACGGTTCTCGCGCCTCGTTCGATACTTCCTCTCGGCGACGTCTTGCAAATCTCTAACGATGACACTGGAAGGTTACGGGACTGTTACAAGCCCGCGCCTTCCAAACCTGTCACTGCTTGGTGCTAGTCGCTCCCGCCAAACCCTTATAGTATAGGGGACTATACTGTGGCAAGAAAAAAATGAAGAAAAGCTCGGTGCCAGCGGCGAGCGCCGGTCCGAGAGGAAAAACCGCAGAGCGATGGGTGTCAACAGGGGCAGGGGGCGCGCTGAGGGCGCTCCGGGATAAGGGTCTACTTCAGGTAGGACTTAATGGTCTCAACGAGGCCATCTGCCGCTTCGGTCTGTTCAGAAGTCGGCTTTCGGTTGGGATCAAGGACGTGAAATCGGATCTGGTCTTCAAGCAATTCCACCATTAGCGAGTTCATAGCCCCGCGAGCAGACGTGATCAGCCGCAGAATATCGCCACAGACTTGTTCCTCGGTCAGGGCCCGTTCAAGCGCTTCTACTTGCCCACGAATGCGGCGAGCTCGCACGATCAGCTTTTCTTTGTTCTTAGCAGCATGAGTCATACTCGGGGGAGCATAGCATAGGGGACTATACGGCACAACTCTGTAGTGCAGTGTCGTTGTACCGATGCCTGTTGCAGCCCCCGTTGTTCGGCAGGGTGCTTGGGATCGACGTAACCGGACTTTCGGATCCGAGCCAGTCGGAGAGGCCCAAAGTGATTAGCTCGACTCCCGTCGCCCCCAAAAATATCTCGTTTATTATAAATGGTTTACTGGCACACTTTAATTTCGCACAATAACTTTCTGCAGCGGCGGATCCTCCGCCGGGCTTGTCCGTTTTTCCTTCTCACCGATTACGACCAATCGAACGAGCGATACGAAGAGGACGCAAGGGGTGGTCTGGGGGCACTCGCTGCTCCGAGCTTACGTAGCTAAACACATCCAACTGCCGCTCGTCTTTTCCCCGCATGCTTTCTTCTTATCAGGTTGCGCTGTGGAAACAAGAGAGTTTTCTGGTACCTCGATTGTTATTTGGGAGGGAAGCTTGTGTCACAATGTGGCTTCGTGGAGGATCGATCCGAAGCAGTATGGCGAAGCTGATCTTTTCCGCTCTTCTTATCTTCCTTATCGCAGTACCCACGGCTGCATCTGATCTGGAGGACGCTGCAGCCGACGCAGTTGCAACAGCTTTTCTTCAGGTCCGCCAGGCAGCACATCTGTCGAAACTGGAAAGAATGGGGAAAAACACTTTTCGGGAAAAGGTATGCAACAAGGACATGCGCTTTCCCTCCGGGTGGATCAATGACGTTGTTTACGAAACGTCCGATCCGGCGCACCTGCCTGAGTCCGCTCAACGACTGGCAACATGGCCAGATTCCAGCAAGGTTGCAGCCCGCTTTGGACTCGGCGTCTGCCTGCTGAGCAGTACTGGGCAACAGAAATATTCAGTTCTGGTAGCAACTTACGAATCTCGGCGGACTAGCTTTTGGCGAATCTTTTGGGAGTAGTCACGAGCCTATGAATTCCGCTGGCCTGCCTTTCCCTGAACCGGGTCAGCGTGACTTTTTCCACATCCTGCGAGGGCAGAAATCCAAGTAAGTTCCTGTTGCCGAACAACGCTGGAATCGGCCCGTGGCGCGCCCCAATCCACCCCATTCAGGAGCGCGCCTGCCCCAACCTCAATTCCTTCTTCAGACCATTCTTCAGAGGGACGGGTCTCGCGGAAATTTTATCCTTTAAGGATGATCCGGCCCCGCCTCCCAGTTGTGCTCAGTTTCCCAGCGATGTTCTTTGCCGTTCCACCAACCGTGATACTGCTCCCAACAATGCTGGCGTTCGGTGTTCAGGTCACGGCGGCGAGCATCGGCCTGAGGGCTGTGATCGCCATGGTCATGAATTGCCTTGTCGAGGTTTGCTTCTGCCTTTTCGATGGCATGTTGGCACTTCGCGTGGTCATCGGCGCGGGCGGGCGGCGCCGCGGCTACGAACAGGAAGAGCGCCCCCATCGCTATCGCTGCCACTGCTGTTTTTCCAAGTCGTCGAATCAATGCCTTTCTCCTCTCTTCTTTCCTTTTTCCTTTTGCTGGTGGCTGGAAAAGCCGCCGGCTTGCGAATTCCATTGGCCATGGAATGATATTGAGCCTGTCTGGAGTTCGTCGGGAATTTGAGAGATTTTAAAGGAGCCTTGCCATGACTGCGATAGGGTCTATCCTGTATGGGCTGTCGTAAGGACGGTGGCTTGAGGGCTCGGGTGAAAATCCCGCGCGATTAGAACCTGCTGATCCGCTATCGCGAATTTACCGCGCACAAGCCATCGAGCCGATGACAGCAAGAGACGAAATCGATCGTCTCTTGCGAGCTTGTTGGCGGGAAAGACGTCCTGTTTATATGCATTTCCGGCGGATGTCGCCGGCGTCAGGACGGATCCGACCCGGAAACCGCTCGATCTCAGCCTGCAATCCAGCGATCCGGTGCAACTCAGCCGCGCAATTTCACGAATCTCCAAGTGTCTTTCACAAGCAAATCGTCCTGCAATTGTTCTAGATGCTGATGCCCAGCGCTTTGGATTGACGGAGTCAATCATTGCCCTGGCAGAGAGAAGTTAGCATCCCTATTACGCACCGGTGACGGCGAAGGGTGTGCTCAGCGATTCCCATCGCTGGTCGATCGGAATCTATCGGGGCGCATTCCCGGAGGTGCGGAAGGCGGTCGAGGATTCAGACTGCCCGCCGCGTCCTATCGTTTTGTTGCCGGCCTCCAACGACGTTTCTCTAAATGCGAACCAGGGCTACTAGTTCATTCGACTGCGCATGGAAAGTCCGAGCTCGGCACAAGTAATTAATTTCATTGGTCTATCACCGCACGTTACCTTCATCTCCTGTGCTCCGACTTCTTTGGGAGTCGTCAGCCGTTTGCTAGCTTAGGAGAATCCCTCCGATGGCTTCGCTAAGAACTTGTTGTGAAAGGCTCGCGCCTACTGTGGCTCAGAAAGAGAACCATTTTCAGGCGTGAAACTTCTGTGGGCTTTCTTTCGAATTGTTGTGACGAGGAGTCACGCGCCGTTCGCAATCGACGGATGCCAGGGAGCTTTAGTGGTTGCAGGTTGGTCAGGAGCTACATTAAATTACAAAACTCTTCGCGAATCCTACAGTCTTGCGTGCGTCTGCACACCCAGAATCAGCATCGAATGAGTTGAGAGGGTGGCATGATCGCATTACGTTTGGTACGGTTGATTGAAGATCATTCCGATGAACTCACCGCCGAGCTAGTCGTGAAGCTCGAAACCTCGTCGCGCACCGCCGACCTGCGCAAAGTCCCGATCGATGAATTGCTGGGACGACTCCAGGAAATCTTGCGGTACTTGAGCGAATGGCTGCTCACCAAGACCGGCCACGACGTCGAGCAGCGTTATTTTGAGATCGGTGAGCGCCGCGCCTCACAGGGGGTCGCTCTTTCCGATTTCTGCTGGTCGATTGTCCTAATCAAGGAGCACCTCTGGGAATTCCTGCAACGTCAGGGTTCCATGCGTGGTCCTGTCGAAATTTACGGCGAGATGGAACTGTTGCACCTGTTAGACCAGTTTTTCGATCGCGGTTTGTGCTTTGCGACTGAAGGCTATGAACAGTACGCCCAGTTGCATAACGGCTCTGACGTTGCGCCATCGAAGCGTGCCTGGTAATCCGGCAGTCGACATAGCGACGCCGCAATTCTCTCTCTTGGGGCGGCAAACTGCAGGACAATCGGCTTGTGATGATCCGTGGATGAATAGCAGTTGCGGAAAGATTTTCGTACAACCAAACGTACAGTGGATCTGCCAATGGTGCCTTTTTCGCCGTTGTGGTAGTTCCTGGAATCAATAACGTGTTATCAATACGGCAGCTGGTTCGACTTCCGCAACCCCTCCGTTATGTCATTTATTCTCAATTGCTTACGGATGCATTTTAAGTTCGTACAATAGCATTCTGCGGCGCCGGTTCTTCGTAGGCTTGTCTCACGGTTTCCTGCTCCGCTGTCGGTTCACACCGCTACACCATTAAGCCGGTTGGGATTCGCGGAGGGCAGTTACTTCCTGTTCTAACCCATCCAATCGATCCAATTCCGCTTGAACCGCAGGTTCGCCGTCTTCTTTTACTTTCCGGGCGCGGACCAGGGCCTGTTGTGCAATCCTACTCACCGCATGAAGCAGCTTGCGAATTTCAGCTTCTAACTTCCCTCGGCTCTCCTGAACCCGGTTGAGAACGTCGCTCTGCACGCGAGTGATATTGGTTTCAATCAGCCTAGCGAGAAACTCGTGGGCCTCGTTCCTAATTATCCACCGGGCGCCTACCAGGCCAAGAGCCAGGTCTCCCAACCAGCGTAGCGGTGAGGCAGGCTGCGCGACGTCTCTGTACTCGTAAAAGGTGAATTCAGAGCGTACTCGAAATCCGCGTTCCGGATCGAGAGCATGGGGCATCCGCGCCAATTCGGGGATGCCGGCATTCGCAAGTTTCTTTAGAAACTCGTTCGCCATCTCTACAAACCGCGACGCAACACGCCGGTATTCTGTCTCTGCTTCTTCCTGCTCGGGTTTCAACCAGGGCACGACATGACGGCGTGCCAGCTCCTGCGCCTCGTGGAAAGTCCGCCGGCGATACGATGGACCTAGCCAGCCAGATATCGATTGCAGTGAAGTGTCGAACTCCTTGTGCGCCTGCGGCTTTACGCGTGCGAGAAATGTCTTGTGACGATCGACGAACATGTCTGAAATATGCTGTTGTTCAGCCATGAAAAGATAGCCGAGCTCCCTCATCGAACGCTCTGCATCACCAATGGTCTGCTTCATTACGGCGATGCGGGCCTCCGACTCTTCGGTCGGTCGTTGAAGTGCCTCGCGCTCGTCCGAGATGATCACAAGAAGCTGCTCGCTGATCTGCTCTAGTCCACGTTTGCAGGCCGCCTGGATCAAACGACGGCCCGATCCTTCGATCAAAAGGTTCAGAGAAGCGACCAGATTCTCCCAGTCCCGACCTGTTCCGCGATGTTCAAGCTGTTCCGCTGCGCTGATCTCCGAGAACCGCTCGACGGGGTGTTGAAGTCGCTTTTCGAGCTGTCGTCGCGCAAAGGCGATTGCTGCCGATCGTTCTTCATCCGTGGTGCGATCTGCTTTGTTCAAAACGATGATGAGATCTTGAACCTGCCGCGCGACCGCCTCAACCAGTAGAAGTTCCTCGCCTGCCAGCGGAGGATCCGCGCCGATCACTACAAGCGCTGCGTCGATATGAGGAATGAATGCTTTTGTCGTTGCTGTACTGCCGGTGAACACCGATCCCAGTCCGGGCGTGTCCACAAAGCACATGCCCGTCACAAGTAGCGGACTCGGCACAAAGATTTCCAGCGCGACAACATGCTTGGCGTTCTCAGGGTTCTTCTCTTCAGAGACATACTCATCAACGGCCTTAATCGGAATATCTGTCCACTCACCGACTTCGAAACACACGCGAGCGGCCGCAGAACGGCCGTAACGGAGGATCGTTGGAACGGCAGTGACCGGCGCAACTCCAGTGGGCAGTACGTTGTCGCCCACCAGAGCATTCAGGACGGAGGATTTGCCGCGCTTGAACTGGCCGATACAAGCAACATAGAAGCGGCCTTCTGACAACCGTTCAGTCACAGACCGCGCATCGCTGGCAATCTGCTTGGCGTCCAACTGCTCGGCTAACCCGGCTAGGCGCGAGAGAGATGTCTCTGCGTGAGAATTTTCAGCAGGCACTCGATGTTCGGACGCCCCCGATATCAACGCCGAAGTGGCAGGCTTTTCCAGCAACGGGTTTTCTTTCGAGTCAGTCCGCATTTACTTCATCTCTTTAAATCGGGGTTGCTGTCTTCTGTCTTTGCTACAAAGCTGGAGAGCGCACTCCTTCCTGGTGCACATAGCGAATCACCTCCACCTCGGACATTGCAATCAGTCCTTCGTCTACCATTTCATCCAGAGCTGGGAGCAATTTCTTAAGGTTCTCTTCGGTGTCGATCACGGACACCATAATGGGTCGGTCGGAGGACCGCAGCAGATGCGCCTTGTGAATACGCGAGCTGGCACCGTAGCCTTCGATGCCGCGAAACACCGAGGCGCCCGCGATATCGAGTTCCCGGCACTTGGTCACAATGGCCTCGTACAAAGGCTTGTCGTGCCACTTGTCATCTTCGCCAAAGTGAATGCGCAACAACTTGGCTTTTCCTTCTAGCTTCATATCCGCCCCTCCTGCCGCCTCTCGGCGTTCTCATAGTTGTGCGCGTACTTGATGATGTCTACGTTGGATAGCACGACTAGGCCCTGCTGCACCATTTGATCGAGAATGGGCATGAACGCCTTCAACTTGTCCTCGGTGTCGACCACTGACAGCAGGATGGGTCGATCGTGAGAAAGACTCAGCGCAGCGTCTTTGTGAATTCTTCGATTAGCGCCATAGCCAAGAATTCCGCGATAAACTGTGACGCCGGCAATATCGTTCGATCGCAAGCCGTTGACGATGGCTTCATACAGCGGCTTGCCATTCCACTTGTCGTTTTCGCCGATGTAGATTCGCATCATCTTGGCTTTGCCCTCGCGCTTTAATGCGGGCTTCTCCGGCTCCGCCTGCTTTTGCTTGTTCTCGGCAGGTTTGACAATCGTAGTGTCGTGCATCTCAATCAGCCCCGTACCTACCATTGCCTGAAGTTTGGGTAATAGCTCCTCCGCCTTTTCTGCAGTTTCGATGAACTCAATTTTCACAGGTAGGTGGACTGCCAAATCCACAAGACTGGTCGTGTGAAGATGATGATCCGCGCCAAATCCCGCGATACCGCGGGTCACCGTCGCGCCCGACACACCATGAAAAAAAAGAAAATCCAGAATGGCGGCATAGGCGGCGCTCCCATGGTAGTGCTGGTCTTCGGCGACGTAAATGCCGACCTTCTTACCTGGTCCCGCTGTGAGCATATTGTCCTCCTGACATTAGAGTCCCCTCTGACTTACCAGAAATTCCGCTACTCGGCCCAGCAATCTGCCGCCGGCATGCACTCCGAGCTTGAGTTGCTCATGAAAAGCCTCCAGTTCCTCACGAAGCTCCGAACGATTTCGTTCCATGACTTCGTCAATGAGTGCTCGAAGGCGCAAAGGCACAAATTCCTTCAGTTTCCCGGCGTGGTCCAGGCAAAGACTCCCTTGCGTCTTCATCCATTGGACGAAGATAGGGCGCTGGAACTGCTGCGCCAGTTCACGCAAGCGGGTCACTTCTTCTTCTCGGACGCGGTGGCACAGGGCACAATCATCGCTGCTCACTTTCCCAGCGGGAGAACCGCTTAGCATCTCCAGAAATACACTCGAAACACTCTCCCCAGGCGTGGAGCGTTCAAGTGAGCCGTCCCTCGAACGAACAAGCGCCCACGTATGAAAATTGCACAATCGCAGGGCTGCTTGCGGGCGCACAATGGCAGCTAGCGTCCACTGGAAATCCTTCAATATCCTACAGATGGGACACGCGCCTTTGGTCAGCGCCTGACTTACGCTGGTTTGTGTAGCGGCCTCAGCTTTCACGCGATCGCCCTCCCTGCTATCACGCCTCCCCAAACCGCAACGAACCCAATAACCACACTCGTTGCCACATAAAGAAGCCCCAGTCCGACTTGGCCATCCTGAATCGAACGCAGCGTCTCATACTCAAAGCTGGAAAAGGTCGTGTAGCCCCCGATGAAGCCAATCGGGATCAAGTATCGCCAGTTGGGACTCCACTGTGTCTTCACGGTCAGCAGAGCAAAGATCAAGCCAATAAGAAACGAACCCGTGACATTTATGACGAGCGTTCCGTAGGGAAAGCGAGTTCCCATTTTGTTGCCGATGTAACTGCCAAGCCAAAAGCGCAGAATCGACCCCAAACAGCCTCCAATGCCAACGAATAGATATTTCAGCAAGTGGTTCCGTTCCTTTCCCCTTCATCTGCGGCGATACGCACACGTCACGAAGCCAAGGTGTTTTCGCTGAGTGTATTTTCTAACGATTCCAAGTCGCGACGAATGCTGTCTTCGTCTTGTCCGGTGCGCATTTCCTGGTTTCCCAGCAACCTTTCCGCCTGAGCACGATAGCTGTTGGCATAGGCTTCGAATCGGCGTAGGACTTGTCCCAGCGTCCTCTCGGACCACTCCCCAAGTAACGCGCGGTACGCGGATAAGGATCTTGTAAGCTGAGCCCCGATCAACCCAGTCAGCCTTTTGGTCACAAACGATTCAGACATCTTTCGACCCACCAATCTAAGCAGCGCTGGGCGTCGCAGGTAAAAGTTGAGGGGTCCAAGATCGAACACTGGCATTTCTCGCAACACGCTGGCGAATTCCTCCTCGGCAGTACAAAGGTGCAATGTCATCTTCGAGCCAGCGGGTGAGCAACTCCTTGCTTTCACGGACGACGCTCACGGCATGTATCGCTAGATCAACGTTCAGTTCCTCCCTAATGTGGCTCTTGACATATTCGATGACGCGCGACCGCTCTTGCGCAGTGAGCAGATCGACTTTACTCAGCAAGACCGTTACCGGAATTGCCGCGTCGTAGAGAATCTGAATGGTCTGAAGATCGTCCGGGGTCAGTGTCGATCCCGCGTCAATCAGAACCACACCCAGGTCGCAGCCTGGAAGGTAGGAAAGGGTCTCAGCCGCTCCCTGGGTGGCCAACGATCCGAGTCCGGGAGTATCCACAAAAGTGACGCCATCCCGAAGCCGAGGTGAGCCAAGCTGGACCACGATTCTTGTTACGTGTTTCTCATTGCCTGGATTGAGCTGCTCGGCCACGAATTCCGGTAGTAGAGAAATTTCATAACGCTCGGGTGAGCGGTTGGCGAACCAGACATTGACCGCGGGCGATTCGGCATAGGCAAGCCGCGTTGGAACCGTAGTGATGGGAGTCACTCCGACCGGAAGTACGTCGGTTTCGAGGATCGCATTCAGCAATGACGACTTGCCGCAACTGACCCGACCAAACATGGCGATTTCGAAACTATTGTCTTCAAGCCGATCGAGAATCATCGACAACGTGGACCGAAATTCCACCAGCCCATGTTCGGTGATGACCGCCTCCAGCTTCCGGAGGAGAGGCACCTCGCCCCCCGTTTGCTCCAAACTCTCAAGCCGCTGCTGCAGGTTCTCTCCCGTGCCACGCATTA
>Ga0302326_10007702_pt1 | contig 23874 bp, 19 predicted proteins | sample Palsa_T0_3_FD_202264 | JGI IMG/M metagenome (GOLD analysis project Ga0302326, IMG submission 202264) | Peat permafrost microbial communities from Stordalen Mire near Abisko, Sweden - Palsa_T0_3 | ecosystem: Environmental > Terrestrial > Soil > Palsa > Peat permafrost | place: Sweden: Abisko... | reverse complement strand
CCGCACCGCCTCGGCCTTGTACTCAGCCGAAAACGTCCGCCGCTTGCTCCGCCCGTGTTTCTCCATCATCCACTCCTAGTTGCACTTTCGTGCTTCTCGGGGTGTCCACGCAACCGGGGCAAGTCCAGAGTATTATTTTTGCGCACCTCACAGACTCTCAGAGTCTCACTTCTGCGCGCCTCGAAGACTCGTTCGCTCGCTCCGCTTCAGGCTCCGCTAGTGAGCTCGGCTGCATCGCAGCCGCAGTCATGCGATATCACCCCTGCCTTACCCAATGGGAAGTCTGAAACCTCAGTGAGGTTTCAGAAAAAATTGTAGTTCCTTGTTCCTTGACCACTAAGATTCTCTGTTTTTGCGCACTCGCAGAGTCTCACTTGTCCGCACCTCGCAGAGTCTCAGAGTCTTATTTTTGCGCACCTCGCAGACTCGTTAGCTCGCTCCGCCTTCGGCTCCGCTAGTGCGGCGCCGCGAAAAATCTGCCTTCGACCATCGCCGCGATCTCGCGCCAGTAAGTCTCCTTGTCGGTCTTGGCGAGCATGCTTGCGCCCATCGCCAGTCCGGAACAGAGCATATGCACGGCTTCCACGACGCTCCACAGATCGTCAAAACGGATGACGCCCGGCGCGCGCCCCCATTCGAGCGCACTGGCTAATGCTTCCTTATAAGGCCGCAGGACTTCCCTCATTGCTCCGCGATACTGAGTGTTCTTTTCGAAGTAGCGCACCTCGTGGTTCAGCACGGCGAAGGCCTCGCGATAACGATCGATCACGCCGAGCATCGTATGCATTATCTCCATCAGTTCAGCGCGCGGGTCATCCTTGGTGCGGGCAAGAATCTGCGGCAATTCCTCGACCAGTTCGCCGACCATCGACTCGGCGAGCAGGAGCACGATCTCTCGTCCTTGCTCCGCAGGTACATGTAGATCGAGCCGGCCGCGATACCGGCCTCTTGCGCCATCTCCTTGACGGTCGCCTGATGGAACGATTTGCGCGCGAGGACCCGGGTCACCGCCAGGAAGATCTGCCGGCGTTTGGCCTTGATGACCGCATCGTCTCCGGACGGGCTCCACTCTTATGCGATCCCTCCGATTCGGGCTGGCAGCCTTCCATCGAGGGCATCGGGGAACTGGATGCTTGATTTACCCGACAAAATCAATCTATCGATTGACACTGTCGGGTACCTAGTTTTCTTCTCCAGAGCCTGATTCGTTCCGAGTCATTCGATCCGATGACTATACTTTCGCGCACCCTCGATGCACTCCGCTTCCCGCGAATCCGCCGGGACGACCACCCTGCAATCGACTAGTCGTGCGAATGTTCCAGCACCGCGGCCGCCGTCTTGAAATGCCCTATCGCCGCGCCGGCGCGCAACTCGATCGCCACGAACACCGCCTCCGCAATCTCCTCGTCGGTGGCCCCTGCCAACTTGGCGTTGCGCGTATGCAGGTTGATGCACGCGTCGCATTGGGTGACGTGAGTCACCGCGACCGCGATCAGTTCCTTGATCTTGGTTGACAGATGGCCGGGCTTGTACACCGCCTGCTCGAAGGCCACGAACTTCTCGAACAACTCCGGCTGCAGCTCCTTGAGCTTGCGAACGCTCTTCGCGTTTACCCAGTCATGCGGATCAGCCATGCACTTCACCTCCGCTCTTCGTCGTCGCTGTGAATCTAATGACTATCGACGATTCAGCCAATGTCCCGCCCATCGGTCTGCTCCGCGACCGGCCGCCATCCGTTAAAGCCCATGCCGCTTGTCTTGGTTTTGGCGCTATATCTATATGCCGCGGCGGGATGGCTTTGCGATAGCCGCGCTCGCCCCGGCCCATACAGTTTCTCGCGCAAGGTTCCCGGCTGATACTCACGCTTGTACACTCCGCGTCGCTGCAATTCTGGCACGATCAGCTCGACGAAATCCGAGAACGTCTCCGGCGTCACCGCGTAGGCGAGATTGAACCCGTCAACATCGGTTTCAGCGACCCACGACTGCAACTGGTCGGCCACCGACTTGGGCGATCCAACTACTATAGCGCCCATGCCGCCGATTCCCACGAACTCCGCGATCTCCCGTACCGTCCAGACCCGGTTGGGATCGCCGATCGTAAAGGCTTCCACTGCCGAGTTGATCGCGTCGTTCTTTATATACTCAATTGGATCGTCCAGATCATAACGGGAGAAATCGACGCCGGTCCATCCGGAGAATAGCGTCAGCGCGCCCTCGTGACTGATATACGAACGATACTCCTCGTATTTCTCCTGGGCTTCCGCGTCGGTCCTGCCGGTAATCACCGTCATCAATGAGAATGTGAGTATCTCACTCGGATTGCGGCCATGGCGCCGGGCGCGCTCTCTTATATCTTTCACGTGCGGCGCAACCACCTGCTTCGACGGCCCCAGCAAGAACACGCATTCCGCATGCTTGGCAGCGAACTCGCGCCCCGCACCTGAGGCGCCCGCCTGGTACAGCACCGGCGTCCGCTGCGGCGAGGGCTCGCTCAAATGAACCGCATCGACGCGATAGTTAGCGCCGTTATGGACAATCCGATGCACCTTCTCGGGCCGCGTGTAAATTCGCTTTACCCGGTCGCGAACCACCGCGTCGTCCTCCCAGCTTCCCTCCCACAACTTGTACATCACCTCCATGTACTCGTCTGCCACTTCGTAGCGCGTGTCATGCGCGGTCTGACTATTCAGGCCAACGCCCTTGGCCGCGCTGTTCAAATAGCCAGTGACTATATTCCACCCGGCGCGGCCGTCGGTCAGGTGATCGAGCGTGGACATGCGCCGCGCGAACGGATACGGGGGCTCGAACGAGAGCGTGCAGGTCACCCCGAAGCCCAGATTTTTGGTGACGCGCGCCATCGGTGGAATCAGCAGCACGGGATCGTTGAGCGGCAGTTGCGCCGCCGTCTTGAGTGCCGTATCAACGTTGCCGCCGTACACGTCATAGACTCCGAGCACGTCGGCAATAAATAAGCCGTCGAACTTGCCGCTCTCCAGGATCTGCGCGACGTCAATCCAGTAATCGAGCCGCGCATACTCGTCCGCGCGATCCCGCGGATGAGCCCACAGGCCCGCCGACTGATGGACTACGCAGTTCATATCGAACGCATTCAGGCGAATCTCTCTGCTCATATCCGTCAGTCCCTCCAATCCTCTTGAAACTTGGTTAATAGCCAGACGCGTCCAGCGATCGCGTTCCGGCTGCGTATTAATGCTCCGGTCCGAACTGACTATTCGATAGTCAGTCGGACCGGAAGCTCCCCCTGCGTCGCTCAACCCCCTCCGATTCCGCCGTCCCGAATCTCCAGGCGTAGTCGAACGTCGCTGCCCGAGGTGCGCTTGCCTTTAATCAGCGCAGGATTTGCAGCAGCCCGGCCGGGGCCCCATAGAGCGTACCGTTCTGGTATTCTGTTGGCGTCAGCCGATTGAGGTAGTGCCCGCGATGCGCCGGGTTGCCCCACGGACTCCAGATAGTCGCGTGCGTATTCTGCAAATCCCAGTTGATAGCGGCGACTCCCACCCAGACGTGGCCCAAGGTCGGAACGTCGCCAGTCGCATTCTCATAAGCCGCGACCTTCCACAGCTTGTGGTTCGCGTCAAAGAGATCGACCCAGTACGGCAGCCAGAACTCCTTATCGACCCATAGCACTCTATTTCCGTAGCAGTACCCGGCGGCTTCGCTGGGAATCCGATGCGCGTCGATCACCGACGCTTCGCGCACTTCCCAATTACCCCAGTTCGGCTTCGGAAATCCGAGCGGCATGTCATAGTCGGCGGGGAACGAACCGCTCTTGGGGCCGTCCAGTTGCACTAATTCGACCTGCTTACGATCGCCCAGGAAGTCCGCGTCGAACACCGCCGTGCCGCCGTTGAAGCCGTTGATCTTCGCATCGTCGTTGGTCCACTCGCTGCCGAACAGCGGCGCGCATCGCGCCGACGAAGACAGCCGCAGCGATCGCCGCAAGGACGGCACGAAGACGTAGTCGTCAGGAACCGCGTGCGCCTCCTGGTCCTTGTAGTACAGCGCGAGCGTCGCGGTATAACGCGCCTGCTCGGGCGTCTCCTCCATGAACCACTCGGTGTACCAGGTGCCCGGCGCATAGGTCTCATCGGCGGGGAAGTCGGCGTCGGTATCCCATCCGCTCTGCCTATAGATGAAATCAAAGGTGTCCTGCGAGATGTTGCCGAAGCGATCGACGAACCAGATCGACGAGGTGTTGTCAGGCCCGGCGCCGAAGATTGCAGGCGCATGGGCGAAGAACACGTTGGCGAGGATCTTGAACCCCTTATGCGGCTCCTCGGGATCCGGAAACACCACCCCGCCGTGGTAATTGTTGATTCTGAAATGACCGTTCGGCAGCACCTCGACCGTGTCCTGCAGCCCATACTTCTCGGTCGCTTCGATCCAGGTCTTGGGCAGATTGCCGTAGCGCGTCGGTCCGATGTTAATCTCGACATCCGCGGGCATCTTCCACTGGTACTGGCCTTCGAACAGCTTCGTCATGCCGAACGGCAGGAAGGCCTTGTACTGCTGCCAGTTCGACGCCGTGATTTTGGTTCCGACCGGCGGCTGCGGCCCCTGATTCGCCGTATCCTTTAGAAACTGGTCCAGCTCGCTCCGATCGGTGCTGGTCTGAGCCCGCCCGAGAGCAGGCCACAGCATCGCCAAAAGCCCCAACCCAAAAATAACTCGCCCTGCTTTAGACACTGGCACACTCCTTAATCAATTAATCGATTGAATTACTCGATTAATTGATTAGTGTCAAGACGCTTGCTTCTTTCGTCTTCTTCTTCTTCGAGGATTGGAGCGCGAATCCGGCGGCAGCAGCCGCTCACTGATATACGTTAGATTTGATGGTATTTAGGGATCTGCCGTCTCATAATCGATAGTTTAGATCGTATATGTCAGGACCTGCTCGCCGTTGCCCGCGGCCTGCGACCGTTTGAGCACGTCGGCGAAAGTAGTGGAATCGAGGATGGCTGCCGTGGCGTCGCGCACCTCCTTCATCAGAATACGGATGCCGCAGGTTTTCTCATCTCGGCATTCCAGGCATTTCTCGTACGCGGTCTTGCTGACGCACGGCAGCGGCGCTAATGGCCCTTCGAGCATTCGGAGCACCAACCCGACCGACAGCAGGTCCGGGGGCTTGCTCAAGGTATAACCACCGCCCTTGCCCTTTTTGCTCCGCAATACGCCGTGGTTCTTGAGTTCGAGCAGGATCAACTCAAGAAATCGTTTCGGAATATGCTCGCGCTCCGCGATCTCGGAGATCAGCAATGGCCCGTTGCCGTACTCCTCGCTCAATACCAGCAAAGCCTGCAACGCATACTTGGATTTGTGCGAAAGCATCGATTGATTATATCGTTTTACCCCCCTGATTGCATCTGCTTCCAGAGCGCCGCTTGCCGCTGATCAAACCCCCTGATCAAGCCTTTGAACGTCCTAGAAAGCGCCGCCGCTTTCGCCAAAGCCCTGCGGAAGATCCTCGCGCGCCTCCTTGATTGCCATAATGTCCGCCTCGATGCGCTGCCGATCGGCAGGTTGAAAAGCCCCGCTGTTCAGCGCCCTCCGGATACTGCGGGCAGCCCGCAGGCCCGCGAACATCTCGTGATTTTGATGGGCCCGCTTCAGTTCGCGAAAGTCGTCGCGAAGCTGCGCCTTCTGCTCGGGGGTGAGATTGGAACGGTCAACGCCAACATGAAGATCGACCGCCAGTTGCGCGAGATCGTCTTTCATCGGGTTCCCCTGTGCCAAGACCAGGAACCGGCCTGGAAGGACCGGCACGACACCAAGAGCTACCACGAGGACGGCGATTGCGATTGGACGCAGGATCATTTTCAAGGTCTCCATGCCGGGCTTGGTAGCAGAAGAATTTTGCGCATTCCAGTGCCTTGGCGTTGCCGCGTGAAAGACGCGCCCTCAAAGATATCCTGAATGATTCGATGGCGAGAACGACGCTGACCGAGGCGGCACAAAGAAAGCTGCGCGCAATCCCGTCATCATTCGCCGCGGCCTCGGCCTGAAGCGGAGCGAAATCGCCTCCGACCGTTGCGAGGATTATGAGCACGTGAAATTCATGCATAGCGGAGGATCAGAAATGCTCCTGAGTCGTCGCCAGTTTGTCACGCAACTCGCTGCGATCGGTGGAATGAGTGCCGCTTATTTGTCCATGCAGGCCTTGGGACTCGCCTCTATGGCCTTTGCCGAACCAGCGCCCATTCTGCCCGCGAGAATCGGCAATGGTACACACGTCATCATATTGGGCGCCGGCGTCGCGGGACTGGTAACCGCGTATCGGCTGGAACGGGCCGGCTTTGCGGTCACACTGCTGGAAGCTCGAAAGCGCACGGGCGGCAGGAACTGGACTCTCCGGCGCGGCGACAAAGTCGAGATGATTGGTGAAGCGGTGCAAACAGTCGGCTTCTCCAAGGGAATGTATTTCAACGCGGGACCCGCGCGCATTCCCAGTCATCATCAGGGGCTGCTGGGTTACTGCAAGCTGCTCGGAGTGCCCCTCGAAGTCGAGGTCAACTTCAGCGACAGCGCGTTGCTGCAATCCAACGGCGCCTTTAACGGTAAGCCGATCCAGGAGCGGCAGGCGATCAATGACTTCCGCGGTGAAATCGCCGAGTTGTTAGCCAAAGCAACCGACCGCGGTGCGCTAGATCGAGAATTGACGGCCGACGACAAGGCGCGACTGGTCGCGTTTCTGCAAGACTATGGGGACTTATCGAAGGACGACCTCTATAAAGGCAGTGACCGGGCGGGCTACAAGGTCTTTCCAGGAGCATACGATCAGGTTGGGGTAAGACGGGATCCTTTGAGCCTGCGCGAGCTGCTCAAGGACGACGCGCTTAGCGATATGATGTTCGACGAGAACATCGTCATGCAGGCGCCAATGTTCGAACCGGCGGGCGGAATGGATCGGATCCCCGCGGCCTTCCATAGAGCGATAAGGAGTCCGGTGGTACTGAATGCTGAGGTCGTTCGGATCCGGCAAAGTGAGCAGCAGGCGGAGATCGTCTATCTCGATCGAAGAAGAGGTATTACCCGCAAACTCGCGGCCGACTATGTGGTTTGCACGATACCATTGCCGGTGCTGGCGAAGATCGACACGGATTTCAGCCCGCCGGTTAAGCAGGCTATCGCCGGGGCTAAGTACGATCATGCCGCGAAAGTGGCGTTCGAGTCTCCGCGCTTCTGGGAAGCCGAGCAGATCTATGGCGGTCTCTCTTTTGGCGGGGCGGCGACCGGCGCGGTCTGGTATCCGAGCACCGGCTTCCAGTCAGCGCGTGGGATCATTCTCGGCGCGTACGTGGCGGCGGCGCCGGCCGAATCATTCGAAGCGTTGCCGGTCGCGAAGCAGATCGACATGGCGCGCAATGCTATCGACAAGCTGCATCCGGGGCATGGGGCCGGCTTGAGCGCGCCGGTTGCGGTCGATTGGAACAAGGTCCCCTACAATCTCGGCCCCTGGATCCACTGGACGAACTCTCCTGCCGATACCAGCGCGTACCGTTTGCTGAACCAACCTGAAGGGCGAGTGTATTTCAGCGGTGCGCACCTCAGCCAGTTGCCGAGCTGGCAGGAGGGCGCCGTGCTCGCGGCCCATCGCACGATTGAATTGATCGCGACGCGCGTCGCTGCCGCGAAGCCACCCGCCAAGGGCTGACTTTGGAGCGGCCGCTCCCAGCAGCCGGTCAACCTTTGTTTCGACGCGTTCAGGTCATTCAACTTGGGATATCGACAACCGTGTGATTAAGGTCTAACGGGCGTAACAGAGAGGTGGAAGCTGCGCCGGCAATCAGTAGGAACGCGGCATCCCGAGCAGATGCTCCCCGACGTAGCTCAAGACCAGGTTGTTGGAAATCGGGGCGGTGCGGTAAAGCCGCGCCTCACGCCACTTGCGTTCGACGTGATACTCCTTGGCGAAGCCGTAGCCGCCGAGCGTGTTCATAGCAGCCTCACCCGCTTCCCACGCCGCCTCGGACGCCAGGTACTTGGTCATGTTGGCCTCGGCCCCGCACGGCACCCCGGCGTCGAAAAGAGCGGCCGCCTTGAGCCTCATCAGATTGGCCGCCTGCACCGCGACGTGAGCCTTCGCAATCGGAAACTGCACGCCCTGATTCATACCGATAGGCCGATCGAAGACGCGGCGGTCGCTCGAGTACTTCACCGCGTACTCGACAAACCAGCGGCCGTCGCCAATCGACTCGCTGCCGACGAGGATGCGTTCCGCATTCATCGAACTGAGGACGTAGGAGAACCCCTTGCCCTCTTCGCCAATCAGCGCCTCGCGCGGGAGGATGAGATTGTCGATGAAGAGCTGGTTGGTGCCGTGATTAACCATTGTGGCGATCGGTACCGCTTTGATTGCGTCACCGATCTCCTTGAGGTTGACGAGAAACAGGCTCATACCGTCGGTCTTCTTCTTGACCTGATCGAAAGGCGTCGTGCGGGTAAGCAGCAGCAGCATGTCGGAATGCTGGTAGCGCGAAGTGAAGATTTTCTGGCCGTTGACGACGTAATGATCGCCTTCGCGGCGGGCAAAAGTCTTGATGCGCGGCGTTTCCGAACCCGCGTCAGGCTCGGTAATACCAAAGGATTGGAGGCGCAACTCACCGGAAGCGATGCGCGGGAGATAGCGCTGCTTCTGTGCGGCGCTGCCGTGCTTGAGGATCGAGGCCATGGTGTACATCTGTGCATGGCAGGCGACCGCGTTACCGCCGCTGCGATTGATCTCTTCGAGGATCAGCGACGCCTCGACCATGCCGAGACCCGCGCCGCCGTACTCCTGGGGAATCAGCGCGGACAGCCAGCCAGCCTCGCTAAGGGTTTTGACGAACTCCTCGGGATAGGCATTTTTCTCATCGCAGGCGCGCCAGTACTCATTGCCGAAGCGGGCGCACAGAGCGGCCACGGCGTCGCGGATTTCCTTTTGGCTGTCTGATAAGTCGAAGTCCATTCGATAGCTCCTGAATCGCGGCCTGGATGGCGGCTGTCCGCCGGCATCGTGCTACTAGGCCTGCGCGTTCTCAACTAAGAGCAACCCGGCCAGTTGATCTAGGATAGCACCCCCCCATCAGCGATTTTTCCACATGGGTTTGCGCTTCTCATTAAAGGCGGCGATACCTTCGAGCCGATCCTCGCTGCCGATGAGTAGGTTATACGAGGCGATATCCAGTGCATATGCGGTGCGCGAGTCGGAGTCGATGCCGCGATTGATGGCGACCTTGGCGGCGCGGACGGCCATCGGTGCGCTGGCGACTATGTCACCAGCGATTTCCATGGCCATCGCGAGCGCCCCGCCTGCCGGAGCTACTCGATTCACCAACCCCCATTCGCAGGCTAGGTCAGCCTTGATCGCACGTCCAGTGTAGATCATCTCGCTCGCGCGGCGCGCACCAATACATCGGGCGAGGCGATGGATGCCGCCGCCCCCGGGCATGATGCCCCGGGTGATCTCCTTGACCGCAAACTCGGCCGTCTCAGCCGCCACGATAAAGTCCGTGCCGAGCGCCAACTCGCATCCGCCGGCATAGGCGAAACCTTCGACCGCCGCGATGATCGGCATCGGAAAATTCCACAGGGCGTCGAACATCTCTTCGATGAGGTGATGCTGGTGGCGCCATTGATCGTTGCTCATGCCGTTGCGTTCTTTAAGATCGCCGCCGGTCGAGAACGCTCGATCGCCCGCGCCGGTCATCACCATGCATCGAAGCGCTTCGTTGTAAGACTGCTCGCGAAATAGATTGAGCAGCTCGGTGATCATCAGGGTATTCATCGCATTTAGAGCGCCCGGGCGATTCAAGATCAGAATCGCGAGGCCCTCGATGCGGCTATCCCAGTCCAATTTCAAAGTTTCCATAGCAGCCCTCATCATGCTCCATTCGCCGCGCGGTTCAAACTCAAAGGACGACCCTCACGAGGCCGATGATGTCGATGATTCGGCAAACGATCCGGTAAGAACTTCGTACATTAAATCGCCTCGAGTTCGTAGTATAAATTCGCGGAACCTCGACGCTTCTTAAGGCACTCCAAATGGCGTGTTGATTGCATTAACTGTTCGGCGTTCGAAATTGAATTGAGGAGAAAACTTCGTGCTTCTAATAATCTTGATTCTTCTTTTGCTATTTGGTGGCGGAGGGGGCTATTACGCGTACGGTCCTGCAGGCGGATTGGGGATCGGCGGAATCGTCCTGATTATCCTCGTCGTTATGCTCCTCACCGGCAGGCTATGATCCGAGGCTGGGCCTGAGACAGTTTTCTATGAGTTTCAGGAACCATCTTCAGACGGCGCTGTTAAACTGTGGGAGGAACTGTGGGGGTGCACGCGAAGAAGATCTGATGGTCGAAATTCGGCAGGCACTCGCTGGTTCCTCCCAGCGGTTTCCGCCAGCTTGCTATGGGATCTCGAATTCCGTCCATGTGTGAGAAGTCTATAGAATATTCACGACTATCCTCACAGAATTGTGCCTCACAGGATTGTCGTCGAATCAGGCTTCGTCGAGCTCAGCATGTACACGCGGCAGGACATGTTTTCCGTAAAATTCGATCACGTGCAATTGATCGGACTGACCGGAATGGACATTAACGATAGTAGCGCCGCTATGAAAGAGATCCAGTAACGCTTTCACGTGGACCTCGGGATTGGTACTCACGGCCCAACTTCCATAAACTTTCTCGAGCGGGAGATCCGCTCGGGCCTGATTCTCAATAGCCTGCGGATCGCGAATGTTGAAGTAGCTTTTGAAGGCATTAGGTAAGAACCGCCATAACTCTGCCGAAGCCTGGGCATCTTTCTCGTCACCGACCACCACGAATTGCTCAACCAGGACCGGCATTCTTACAGGGTCTTTGCCGGCAGCCTTTGCCCCGCTCTCGAATTCCGCTTTGTGTTGCTTCCAGGTCTCTGGGTCGGTAATAAGTCCATCGCCATACTGCCCGGAGCGACGCATCGCTTTTGGGCCAACATTTGCCGCCATCAGCAGGGGCACAGGTTCAACAGGCGGATCATATAGTTTCGCGTTGACATTGTAATATTTGCCGTGATGAACAATCTGTTCTCCCGTCCACAGCCCGCGTATGATTTCGGCTGCCTCCACCAGTCGCTCTGAGCGTTCGGCCCATTTTGGCCACGATCCCGTCGCAGCCTGCTCGTTCAAAGCTTCGCCCGAACCGATTCCCAAAAAGATTCGTCCGGGATAAAGACGACTCAGCGAGGCAAATGCCTGGGCGACGACCGCAGGGTTATAGCGGAACGTTGGGCATGTTACAGTCGGACCAATCCACACCCGGCGGGTTCGTTCACCGATCGCACTCATGGTGATCCAGGCCTGCCCTGCGTGCTGCTCGTTCGCCTGCCATGGTTGTAAATGATCGCTCGTGGCTAAAAGGTCAAACCCGGCTTGCTCAGCGGCCACGCCCAACTGAACGAGCTCGGTCACAGGGAATTGCTCATGCGCGAGCATGAAGCCGACCATGTGCTTGAGTATCGAAGAGTTGGTGCGCTCAGGTTTCGCGGTTATATTCGGTTCAGTAGACATATTGGACCCCAACGCCGGGATGGTGGAAGCGAGTACCGACGTACCGACGATCATGCTCGCTGACTTAAGCAAAGAGCGCCGCGTCAGGTAGTTCAGGCCCCTTCCAGTTCTAAGTAAATTCATTTGTGCTGTGGCACCGATGTCCGAGGCTCTTCGATCCTTAAATGCATTCCATCCGAGCGGTAGGATTACGCCTGAATTCGTGCAAACGATGTGCCAAAGGCTTCAGGCGTTTGGCTCTTTGCCACGGTTTTTGCTTTAAATTAATCTCCAAGAGGACCCGAAGAAAACGTATTCCGTTCCGTTAGTTGATGAGGCTTACAATCTTGGAATTGCTCAATCCTTGGGTAGTTCACCGCGACTCGGCAGAGCGCGCCACAGAAACAGATGAACAATAACCCACCCCCACGCAAGCCTTCGACACTGCTCTCAACCAGTGCGATGGGCACACTCATTCGTTCAACGGACTGGTCGCGATCAGCGTTAGGAGCACTCGAGGGATGGCCTGAGAGCCTGAAAACTGTCGTTCGAATTATGTTGGACTCGCGGTACGCGATATGGATCGGATGGGGTCCCGACCTCACTTTTCTTTACAACGACGCGTACCGCGATATGACGCTCGGCAAAAAACATCCATGGGCACTGGGCCAACCTGCGCGCGAAGTGTGGGCCGAAGCCTGGAAGGATTTGGGGCCTAGAGTTGACGAGGTCGTGCAGAACGGGAAAGCCACTTACGACCAGGATCTCCTTCTACTGCTCGAAAGGTCCGGCTATGCGGAAGAAACGTATCATACGTTTTCCTACAGTCCGTTACCCGATGACAAAGGTGATAGAGGCGGCTTGCTCTGCATAGTAGTCGAAGATACGGATCGCTATCTAGCCGAGAGAAGGCTTAAGGTGCTTCGCGATGTCGCCGCTAGAGTCGCTGAAGCCCGCACGCAGGAAGATCTTTTCGAGGCCATCGGAATATGCGTCGGCGCTAATCAATATGACGTGCCGTTCAGCTTGATTTACCTGACTGAGCCGTATAACCCGAATGAGGCTCGGCTGGTGTGCCACACCGGAATCGATCCTGCTCATGCGGCCGCACCAGCTATCATCGATACAAGTCGCAGCGTCGAACCCTGGCCTGTTACAAATGTGCTGCGGGATGCCGAAACGGTACTGGTGAATGACTTGGCCGAAAGGTTCAATCATTTGCCGACGGGTGCCTGGGACATACCTCCGCGGTGCGTGATCGCCGTGCCAATCGCGCAGCAGGGCCAGTCGCAGCCCGCAGGCGTGATGATCATCGGAGCTAACCCGTACCGCCCTCTCGATGACGCCTATAGAGGCTTCATTAACCTGCTCGCCGGCCAGATCGCTTCGGCACTTGCAGATGTTCGTGCGTACCAGGGAGAAAAGCAACGGGCTGAAGCGCTCGCCGAAATTGATCGGGCGAAAACGGCTTTCTTTTCGAATGCTAGTCACGAATTGCGGACGCCGCTAACTCTGATGTTGGGACCGCTGGAGGACATACTCGCGCGCGACCCGAACTCGGACTCAGCTGCCGTGCGACACGACGAAGTGGCACTGATTCATCGCAATGGACTTCGTCTCCTCAAGCTCGTCAATACGCTGCTCGATTTTTCTCAAATCGAAGGCGGTCGGCTACGGGCGACTTATGAAGCAGTCGATCTTTCATCTTATACTGCTGAAATCGCCAGCGCCTTTCGCTCAGCCATGGATCAGGCCGGTCTTAAATATGTAGTTGACTGCGCTCCCCTTCCCCAACCGGTCTTTATTGACCCTGATATGTGGGAGAAAATTGTCCTTAACCTCATATCGAATGCCTTCAAATATACGCTCAAAGGTGAAGTCGCAGTTAGGGTTTCCATTTCTTCGGACGATAAGACCGCGCAATTGACAGTTAGCGATACTGGGACGGGCATACCGCCGCACGAACTACCAAGGCTGTTCGAACGCTTTCATCGTATCGAAGGCCAGGTCGGGCGCACACATGAAGGCACCGGTATCGGGCTGGCGTTGGTTCAAGAGCTCGTTAAGCTCCACGAGGGCAGTATCCAGGTGGCAAGCGTATTGGGTGAGGGCTCGACCTTTACCGTCACCGTACCTTTTGGCGCGAAGTCAGCTTCCCGTCAACTTGTTGGTATGCCACTTGAAACGCCGGCCAGGCTTCGGGCGAATACATTCGCCGACGAGACCCTCAGATGGCTCCCGGACGAACCGGACGCCCATGAGGCTGCCCCAAGGGAATCGGCCGGTTCGATCGCTGACGCGCCGCTCCACCAGGAAAGGGCTTCAGTGCTGGTAGTCGACGACAATGCTGACATGCGCGAATACATTCGCCGCCTGTTGAGCGCCCGCTACGATGTTGAAGTGGTGGCAGACGGACTTGCGGCGCTGGAGCTCTCCCATCGAAGACGCCCTGATTTGATCCTTACCGACGTGATGATGCCACGGTTGGATGGTTTTGGCCTTCTGCGGGAATTACGTTCGGACCGCGAGTTGCGCGACGTGCCGGTAATCCTGCTTTCGGCGCGCGCCAGCGAGGAGGCCAGCATCGAGGGATTGGAGGCCGGTGCCGATGACTATTTGACCAAACCCTTCAGCGCCCGCGAACTCATGGCACGGGTCACCGCCAACCTGGATCTCGCAAACAGGCGGCGTCAAGTCCAGGAGGAACTGCGCCGCTTGAATGAAGGCCTGGAACAGCGGATCGCCGCAGAGATCGCGGAAAGAATGAAAACCGAAGATGCGTTTCGACAAGCGCAGAAGATGGAAGCTATCGGCCAGCTCACCGGTGGCATCGCTCATGATTTCAACAACCTTTTGCAGGTTATAGTTGGTAATCTCCATGTATTGCAGCAGCGCGTTGCGACCGGGAATTTTGTGACTTCGGACGTGGAGCGTCTAACCGGTGGTGCTATTCGCGGGGCTCAACGTGCGGCTACATTGACTCAGAGACTACTTGCCTTTTCGCGCCGGCAGCCGTTAGACCCTAAGCCCATTGAGGTAAACCGGTTGGTTACCAGCATGTCGGAGCTCCTGCGCCGAACTTTGGGTGAGCGAATCGTTATAGAAACGGTCCTATCGGGTGGTCTCTGGGATATCCTCGCAGATTCAAGTGAATTGGAGAATGCCTTGATCAATCTGGCGGTGAATTCGCGCGACGCTATGCTCGAAGGTGGCAGGCTGACGATTGAAACAGCTAATGCGGATACCGCTGAGGTCAAGGCAGCCTCGGATGAAGACGTCCAGGGAGGCCAGTACGTGATGATTGCAGTCACAGATACAGGATTCGGAATGAGCGCCGACGTTGTCACGAAGGCCTTCGAACCCTTCTTTACGACCAAGGAGACCGGACATGGCACCGGCCTTGGACTTTCTCAAGTGTACGGCTTCGTCAAACAATCTGGCGGCCACATCAAGATTTACAGTGAGCCCCGCAAAGGAACCACTGTCAAGATTTATATGCCGCGGTTTGTGGCCTCCGGCCCCGAAAATAAAAGCGAAGCGCCAAAAGCACCTCTCCCCATGGGTACGACAGACAAGGTCATTCTAGTGGTCGAGGACGATGATGACGTTCGCGCAAATTCGGTCATGATGTTGCGTGAACTCGGGTATCGCGTGTTTGAAGCGCGCGATGGCTCGAGCGCACTTCAAGCTCTCGATAGGATCACGCGCATCGACCTGCTATTCACCGACCTGGGTCTTCCAGGAGACATAAATGGACGACAGCTAGCGGATCGCGTACGATCTAAAAGACCCGAATCAAAAGTGCTCTTTACAAGCGGATACGCCCGAGGGGATATCCTGCATCAGGGCAAACTCGATACCAAGGTCGAATTAATCTCCAAGCCTTTTACTTTCCATCAGCTCGCGATGAGAATACAGAATCTGATTCTTCCTCCTTATGTCCCGGACCATAGTAGAGCGTAGGGAACGCTCTATTTCACCTTGGTGAGGCTGCCGGCCGACGGTACGCTTACCGCAACAAATTACTGTCCAAAGCCAGGGGTGAGGGGAAAGCGACTCGCTCCACTAAGGCCGATTAATGCAGGCACTCAGCACTACCGCCAAACCTGCGGGTGATTCACGAAGCGCGGGCCGAACTGCATGGTTCGCCTCACTTACAGCGCTCGGTATCGTCTATGGAGACTTGGGGACGAGCCCGCTCTACACCTTGCAAACGGTCATGAAAATCGTCGGCGGCGTCGGCGCATCTACTCTGATCGGAATTCTTTCGCTGATCGTTTGGGCGCTGATTCTCACGATTTCGATCAAGTACTGCCTCTTCGTTATGCGCGCAGACAGTAACGGCGAAGGCGGAATCCTGATACTGATGTCCCTGCTTGGGGCAAAGTGGTCCGGCAAGGGACGTTGGCTGTTGGTAGTAGGCCTATTCGGCGCTGCTTTGATTTACGGCGACGGTATCATCACTCCGGCGATTTCCGTCCTTAGCGCTATCGAAGGATTGAACGTCGCGACCAATGTCTTCAAGCCGCATATCGTGCCGATCGGGGTGGGGATACTGGTTGCACTGTTTGCCATTCAAAGCCGCGGCACTGCGAAAATTGGCGCCTTTTCCGGACCGATAATGTTATGCTGGTTCATAACGATCGCAGCGCTGGGCGTCAGAGGTATCGTACAGCAGCCACGCGTTCTGCTGGCAATCGATCCGCGCTATGCCGCGGCATTCGTAGCCCACTCCGGATGGATCGGATTCGGTGTCTTAGGAGGCGTATTCCTGGCGGTCACGGGCGGCGAGGCGCTCTACGCCGACATGGGACATATCGGCCGTAATCCCATCCGGACGACCTGGTATGTCATCGTGCTGCCATCGCTGCTCCTGAGTTATGCGGGCCAGACTGCCTTATTGATCGGCCACTCGAATATAACTGGTAACCCGTTCTTTCAATTGGTTCCCGGTTGGGCAATTTATCCAATGGTGCTGTTGGCGACTCTGGCAACAATCATCGCTAGTCAGGCGATCATTACAGGTTCCTTCTCGCTGACGCGGCAGGCTATGCAGTTGGGATGGTTTCCTGCTTTGCGAATTCGTCAGACCTCCAGCGAAGAGTACGGACAAATCTACCTGCCCGCGGTCAACTGGACGATGATGGCCTTCACCATCGCTCTAACAGTTGCATTTGGCAGTTCGGTCCGCCTCGCGAATGCATACGGGACAGCGGTATCGACGACCATGCTGCTGACTACCGTTCTTCTCTTCAACGTGATGCGTCAGCGTTGGCGATGGCCTGCGTGGTCGGCGATCGCGATATGTGGCCTCTTTTTGTCGGTGGACTTCGTCTTCTTTGCGGCGAACCTGATGAAAATTGCACAGGGCGGTTGGATCCCTCTTACCTTTGGCGCGATCATCTTCTTACTCATGACGACCTGGCGCACCGGTATTGACGCGGTGCGCTCGAAGCTCGGGGCGATGACTGAGTCGGCAGGCGAATTTTTCAGGCGTCTCGAGGAGCACAAGATTCCACGAGTGCCCGGAACCGCCGTGTTCCTGACCCGCATGACCGATTCAATACCGCCGCCTATAGCCGATCACGTTGCTCAGGTCGGAGCGCTTCACAAGACCTTGATTGCGCTTACCGTTATATTTGAGGAAGTTCCACGGCTGGAAAGTGCCAAGCGTATGGAAATTGTCGATGTCTTCGAGAATTTCTGGCACCTGACGATTCGTTACGGCTTCATGGAGAGACCCGACCTGCCCTTGGCATTGGGGAAAGCAAAGGAACTGGGATTTTCTCCCGACTTGAATGACGCCATTTATTTCGCATCCCGTGACGAAGTCATACGATCCAAATCCGGCCGGAGCATACTGAGTTGGCGCTTACCGCTGTTCGCTTTTATGTTTCGCAATTCGTTGCGAGTGTCCGATCTGTTTAACCTGCCGCCCCGCAATTTTCTCGAAATCGGACGCCAAGTCGAGATCTGAGGCCTCATGTTTCGACCGCCGATCGCGAGAGCTCTTACAGCCTCCGGTCGGCTTTCTTACAGGAGGGACTAATCTGATGGAATCTCCTTTTCGTGAGTCGGATCGCTCGCGTCCTGTTCGGCTTCATCGAGTTCTGCGGGCAACGCAGCTTCAGACTCTGCCTTCGAACCTTGCGACCGGTCGCCGTGCGACTGATTTGAGATTCCCGCCAATACTTCGTGCAAATCCTGGGCTCCAGCCGCTTCCAGAATTTCTCGAGCCTTTCCGAGCTCATTGTTTTGCTTCGCGTACACAGAAACAATTGTATTACCTTTCCGGAGATTTTCCTCATACGTTTTCGCTTGTAGCTCCGGAATCCGCATTCCGATCAGAGCACCTGCAATTGCTCCAAGGGCTCCGCCTGCTGCGGCGTCACTCAATGCTACCGCAAGCGGACCGCCCACCAACAGAAAGCCAAAGCCTGGGATGGCCAAGCTAGCTAGACCGATTAGGCCGCCCACGGCGCCAAGCATTACACCGCCGGAGGCGGCACCCTTGGCCAAGTCGCGCATTTTCTCGGAACCTTCGCGCTGTGGCTCATCCGCCGGATCCTTATCCCTTTCGGAGTCGTTGTTGGCTAAGGCTACTGACACCGCTTCGTCGGAAAACCCGGCCAACCGGAGCTTCCTGAGTAGTTCTTCAACAGGTGCCTGCGATTCGAAGGAACCGATCACTAAACGCGGGTTTTCGTAGTTCATAAGTAGATTATTCCTATTAAGGTCAAGACTGTCGTCTGACTGCTGGAGGTTCGAGGTAATGAGTTCTTTATTCGCCTGGGCTCATTCAGAGCCGCTCACTTTTCACGAGCAAGAGATATACCGCGCGGACTCAGGTTCGGTAGGCGCGTATTTACCTATCAGTCGCTCCGCGTCACAAACGAAATCGCCGAGGCGCTGCGCATGCGAGGAACCTCATTCGATTAGCGAGTTGCCTGAGCATGTAAGTTTTTCCCGATACCGAGATCATCAGTTCCCGTAGCGCTGTTCCGATGAATGCGAGGCCTGGAAGATCAAGCGTCTTAAGTGGATCGCCCGGACGTTCGGTAGGCCCTATACCCACTGTGCATAGGTCAGTGGTTGGTCGCCGTATCTGTTAGCACGCCGGGCTGTGAGCGGACGCGGAAGCTAACGTTGGGGCATCTGATTATCGGGTTCTCGCGGCGTTGAGGGCGCCTGAGGGCGCATTCCCACGTGAGAATGTTGTGACCGCAAATTCGCCGGAGCGGTTTGGACATTTGCAAATTCCAAACGGATTCGCACGAAAAATCGGAGGATTGATTGGTGTCCCCGACGGGATTTGAACCCGTGTTACCGACGTGAAAGGCCGGTGTCCTAGGCCGAGCTAGACGACGGGGACGCGTGCGGCATTGTGGCGGCAGAAACCCGCGCGATCAACCGGTCGAGGTTACCAGAGCCCCGCGAATCGTAGCAAGTATCCCGGGCGCGGGTCGTTGTCGCGCATTTCAGCATGATCCAGAGCGCGATTCACTCGCTCCCGTGCGGGTAGCGACAATTCTCGATCGGCAACCCCTCCCGCCGATGGGTATCCCGCGAGCAACCCCCCGATGCGCTGGAAAATCATACCCTTCCCGTGGCAAGCTGCCCCATGGACTGGTTTGCCGATCCTGTTCGATTGGCCCGCAGCGACGCGGCCCGCAGGTCCGCTCGGAATGGCGAGAAGTGACCGGTTCGCCGGTTTCACATTAAATGGCATTGACGAGTGCCGCGGCGCGGTATCGCAATGACCTCTATCGACGGAGAGCACGGAAAATGGCTGAGACTATCGAAAAGCCCATCGGGCTGACCGCGAAACCAACGCGGCCGCAGGAGTTCTACGATAACGTCAAGCGCAAGTTCGCCGAGGAACGCGACCTCAGGCTAAGCTACCGCCCCGAGGGCACCGCGCAATACACCTCCGACCTCGAGGGCGATCTGGCCCGCTACGAGGTCGACCCCTACGCCGGTGAAATCAAGCCTCGCAAGCCGCTCAACGATACCGTCGAATGCCTGTTTATCGGCGGTGGATTCTCGGCGCTGCTGACCTCGGCGCGGCTGCGCGAATACGGCGTCGAAAGCATTCGCATCGTTGAGCGCGGCGCGGATGTCGGCGGCACCTGGTACTGGAACCGGTACCCCGGCGTCGCCTGCGATGTCGTCGCCTACGACTACCTGCCACTCCTCGACGAACTCGACTACGTACCCAAGAACCACTACTCGCGCGGCCCCGAGATTTTCGCGCACTGCCAGGCTATCGCCCGCAAGTACAACCTCTACGAACTCGCGGTCTTTCACACCACGGTCACCTCCACCACCTGGGACGCCACCGAGCAAATGTGGCATATCGCTACCGACCGCGGCGATAAGATGAAAGCGCGCTTCGTGATCTGCGCGAATGGAACACTCTCCAAGCCGAAGCTCGCAAAGATCAAAGGCCTCGAGACCTTCAAGGGCCACTCCTTTCATACCTCGCGCTGGGACTACGCCTACACCAAACCCGACCTGTCGGGCCTTGAGGACAAAGTAGTCGGCATCATAGGTACCGGAGCGACGGCAGTTCAGGCGATTCCGGGACTGGGCGCCGCGGCCAGGGAGCTGTACGTCTTTCAACGCACGCCCTCGTCGATCGATATTCGTGACGACTGGCCGACCGATCCCAACTGGGCGCGGCGGCTCAAACCCGGATGGCAGTCCAAGCGGCGCGCGCTAGCCAAAATGGAACCGCAGATGACCGAAGCGCAGAAGCTCAAGCAGGCGGCCATGTCTCACGAGGAGAAGATTCGCCGGCAGGAGAACGCGAATATCGAGGCGATGATGAAGATCCATCAGCGCATCGACTCGATTGTAAAGGACAAGGCCACCGCCGAAGCGCTCAAGCCATGGTACATGCTCATGTGCAAGCGTCCGTGCTTCCACAACGACTACCTGCCCACCTTCAACCGGCCCAACGTCCATCTCGTTGACACTCACGGCAAGGGCATCACCGAGATCAATGAAAAAGGACCGGTATTCGAAGGCAAGCAGTACGAGCTTGACGTCCTTATCTATGCGACCGGCTTCGAGGTGCAAAAGACCGGCATCTACAACCAGATCAGAGGCGAGAACGGCCTCGAGCTCAATGACAAGTACCGCGAAGGTATCCGCACCCTGTTAGGGATCCACTCACAGGGCTACCCTAACCTCTTCATCATGGGTGGCTATCAGGCCTCCTTCCAGTTCAACCTGACCGACATGTTGCAGGCGCAGGGCGATCATATCGCCGCGTGCATCGATTACGCGCGCCGCCACGGTTATCAGTCTGTGGATGCGACTCCGGCGGCTGAGGAATGGTGGGTGCAGGAGGTTATCGAGCATCGGGGCAAGACCAATCGCAATCAGGAATGTACTCCCGGCTACTACAACTTCGAGGGGGAGTTCCAGCGCCGTCAGGACGGCAATTACAACGGCGGCTTCTTTCAGTACTGTAACCACCTGAATGAGGTTCGCGAACGGATGGAGGCTAACTTCTCATTCATCAATAAGCCGCTAACCTCGGAGTAGCTGTTTGGTGGAATAGCTACTTGCGGCCCATTCGCGCCGCCTTCAAATCAAGCGGCAGCGGCGATTGCGATGCGATAGCCGCTGCCGCTGTCTCATGCCTAACTTCGTAGAGATCGGAACAGCTGGAAATTGTTCCGGGTGACTATGGTGCGAAACGCAGCTGGCCGACGATTTCGGTGACTGCTCCCTTATGGTTCTCGCTGAGCAGGCCGTCCAGCTCGCGATCGATTCGTGCGAGCGCACCCGCCCCTTCCTTGATCAGTGCCGATCCGACCTGGACTGCCTTGGCTCCGGTCAGGTGCGCGATATAGGCGTCGCGCCCGCCGTTGATACCGCCGACCGCGACGACCTCGAGCAGCCCTTCGCTCACCTGGTAGAACGCGTGAGCCTGCGATAGCGTTCGCGGCGCACCTTTGGCAGTGCCGCTCGCCAGGTCCACTTCGAGGTCCTTTGGCAGGTTATTCGCGCAGACCGCGATCGCGACGCGCAGCGACTTGAAGAGGTCCGCGACCGCGCGCGGCTCCATCGCAAGACCCGGTGGCACCTTCACCGCGAGGACCGCCTGCACCTCGCCGCGCACCCGTCCGATGATCGCCTTCAGCCGTTCCATGTTGGCAAAGGGCGCGACCGAGTTCTGGACGAAGTCATCGGCCAGGTTCAGTTCAATGATCTTGACGGCGGCGCGGTCGAGAGCGATTGCGACCTTGACGATCTCATCTTCGGTCTCACCGACGACGCTGCCAATGATCGGCTTGCCGTGAGGTTCTAGGTCGCGTGCGATCGCGGTGAAGTGGTCAACGCCGCGGTTCTTGAGGTTGTCGGGCGCGTCGAGTCCAGTGAGATTGCATGACTTGAACACCAGTGCGCCGCTATGCTGCGCGCTCAATTCCAGTATCTCGTCGCGCTCCGCCGAATGCGGTCCCGACGCGTTCATCACGGTCGAGTCGAGGGCGACGCCGCCCAGCCGAATGCTTGTACGTTCCATGAGCTATTTCCTACAGCGCCGGTCCGGCGTCGGCAAGCGGCGGCGCAGATGCTATCTAGATTCTGACCAGGAGGAGCGAGATTGGATGCGCCGTGATCGAACCGGTGCGGAGAGTGGGCTGACGGAATCGCCTCGCGGATAGCGGCAAGGACCACCGGAAAGAATCGGCAGTAGCTTGCGGCTGAAAGAAGCTGCGAACCGGAATTGGCGGGAGGAATCGAATGCAGAAGGCGATCATTACGCGGGCGAGTCTGGACGCGATTGTCGCGCAGGCCGAACGCGAGTTCCCGGACGAGTGCTGCGGCTTCATCATCGGCGACGGCGCGACTGAGGAAGTGCGGCCGATCGCGAACGTCCAGAATCAAAAGCATGCGGATAATCCGGCGGCGTTCCCGCGCGACGCGCGCACGGCCTTCCTGATGGACCCGCAGCAGCATCTCGCGGTCCTCAACGAAGTCGATCGGCGCAAGCTCAAACTGCTGGCCGTCTATCATTCGCATCCGGACCACGACGCTTACTTCTCGGCGACCGACCGCGCCGCGGCGTGCCTGTTCGATCCCGCCGAGCCGGACTATCCCGAGACGTTTCATATCGTGATGTCGATACGCGCCGCGAAGTTCGTGCGGGCCGCCGCTTTCGGCTGGGATTCGGCGGCGAAGGATTTCGCGGAAATCCCGCTCGAGATCGCTTAATCACGCGTTCAGCAATACGCGAGGAATCACCTTCGACGAGGCCGAAAGGAGCCTGAAAGGTTGAGGGAGGGGGGAAAGTCGCAGAATTCCACTTTTTGCCTTATCGCCAGGCCATCCATGATTGTCCTTATGTCGTAAAAACGAATGGAAGGCGAAAATGTTTCACGTGAAACATTTTCGCCGTCTGTTTGTGGGGAAATCCTACACTCTTGACATAAGTGCCCCCGCGAACACCCCCCCCGCAACAAGGTATGATCAATTCGAGAGATGCCGTTAAATGAATGGTCATTCAGCGGTGAATCCTTTAGAGTGAGCTTGGGTGACACGAGCAAAAACGATGGCGCGAGATGAAGGGTAAAAGTGGTATGATGAGTCGGGGAGGGCAATAGATGAACGAAGCATTGAAGTTTTGGCTGCCGACAGTGTTGGCCGGCAACCAGCTCTCCTTCAGTAATCGCTCACGGGGCGGGACTGATGTCTATCGACCCTCGTTCTATTTTGGTCAGCGAGCCGCATGCGGCGAATTTATATGGGCCGGTGATATCCGAATCACTTGCCGAGGTGCTGGTTAAGGTGAAGCGGCAATGGATGTAGGGCTTTTTGGGAAAGAAGATGAAGGTGATTTTAGCCGAGTGGCTGGTCACAGTCCCGACCACAGTTCCAAAGTCCCCCAACGCGTACCAACTCCCCGTGAGTTTCGCGCCCTTTTGAGTGAAGATGGCATGGAAACTCCCGGTTCCTCTCAAATTGTCCGAGATCCCACCCGCCCACGCTCCTGTGACCGTTAGTGGAGGGTTGACGTCAGGATCGGTCCCGGCATCGGGAGTTGTTGCGGCGTCCGATCCATCGGAGGTATCCGCGGGCCCCTGACTCCCCCATATATCGGACGCCTGCGCAACCGTCGATGGGTCGGGCTCCTGGGCGCTCGCGGAGGGCCTCGAGATAGCGCACGTTGAGGCGACGGCCAAGATTGCCGCGCTCCCGAACACAAACAGGCGTGATAGCTTCATATGTTCTCTTTTCCTAGGCTTAGTTAGTCGCCGACTCAGTTATATAATTTCTCTAGCTTTACCGCAATACCTACGACCGCCTGGTGGTCGTAGGTATTGCGGTGAAGG
>Ga0302326_10007701_pt1 | contig 23875 bp, 20 predicted proteins | sample Palsa_T0_3_FD_202264 | JGI IMG/M metagenome (GOLD analysis project Ga0302326, IMG submission 202264) | Peat permafrost microbial communities from Stordalen Mire near Abisko, Sweden - Palsa_T0_3 | ecosystem: Environmental > Terrestrial > Soil > Palsa > Peat permafrost | place: Sweden: Abisko... | reverse complement strand
CGCGCCCTCAAGAGAGACGGCTGTTGGCGCAAACGATTCCTGCCCATTCATGCCGCATGCTCTCGCATCGACGGCTCCATCGGTAACGGCTCTGCTTCGTGATTCCGCGATCTCAATGCTACTTCCAGCCGAATCGAGCTCCCCGCACAGCGGAACGGCTGTCGCGCGCGTAACGGATCGGCGAAGCTGGCCCAAGCGCGGACCTCCTGCCTTGCAAATCCTCTAACCTCCCATCTTCACTCCCGCTTCAGGCTTACTAACCGATAGAAATGCTGCGTGATACAAAACGCAGCGACTCGGTGGCGGCTCATAGCTTGAGCAAGCCTGCTCGGCGCGAGTGCCTCTGCTGACCTGTCATCAAGTTTCATTTGGGAGATCATATGCGCTTCCGCAGCTCTATTGGCGCGGCCGGATTGTCTTTGCTTGCTGCATGCTTATCGATTCCGTGCCTGGCCACGGTGTTCTCTTCTCTGCATGGAGTCATTCACGACGGGCAGCACTTCCCGGTCAAGGGAGCTGAGGTTACCGTGCGTGCAGCCGGCTCGGCCTTTGAGCTGAATGCCACTTCGTCCGCCGACGGTGAATTCAATCTGGCCTCGGTGCCGCTGGGCGTGTACCGCATTCACATCGAGGCGAAGGGGTTTGCCGATGAGGACGAGGTAGTTACACTCTCGTCGGGCACCAATCCGGTACTGCACTTCGCCATGCAGGTAGCTAGCGTTAAAACCACAGTCACCGTCGATGAGTCGCAGGAGGCTGCGGACTCCGTGACGCCGACAACACTTGTTTCACGAGCGGATATCGATGAGACTCCGGGTGCGAGCCGCACCATCGGCACCGAGATGATTACCGACTATGTGCCCGGCTCCTACATGACCCACGACATGCTGCACATTCGCGGCGGCCACCAGACGAGTTGGCTGCTCGACGGAATCGCGATTCCCAACACCAAGATCGCCTCCAACGTCGGCCCGCAAATCGATCCCAAAGACATCAACCAGCTGGAGATTGAGCGAGGCAGCTATGACTCCGAGTTAGGCGACCGCACCTATGGTGTTTTCAACGTGCTTTCGAAGAGCGGTTTCGAGCGGGATCGCGACGCAGAGCTGGTCGTCACAGGTGGCAATTTCTACACCGGCGAAACCCAGCTCTCTCTGGGCGACCACACAGCTAAGACTGCCTGGTATGCAAGCGGCACCGGATCCCGCTCCAACTATGGTCTGGCCACTCCTATAGCGGCGGTTTACCACGACGCCACCAACTCTGAGAGCGGCTTTGTCTCGGTCCTGCGCAACCAGACGCCTAAGGATCAATTTCGGTTCACAGGACAGATTCGTCAGGACCACTTCGATGTTCCCTACGACAACAGCGACACCGATTATGAATTCACTTCGGGCTATTACGACTCCTATGGTTTGCGTGACTCGCAAACGGAGCGCGATGCCTTCCTCATCGCAAACTGGGTGCATACTATCTCGCCAAAGGCTATGTTTCAGGTGGCGCCTTTCTATCACCTCAATATTTCTGATTACGATTCGCTGCCAACTGACCCGACCGTGGCAACAACCTGGCATCAGCAATCGAACTATGCGGGCGCACAAGCCGATTTTCGCGCCGAAGTGGGCAAAAGAAATACTTTCGCAGGCGGAGTGTATTCGTTCTATCAGAAGGAGAGCGACCTCTTCGGCTTTATCGTGAATGACGGTACAGCGCCCTCCGCGCCTAACACTACAGGCACTGCCAATGCGGGGCTTGTCGAGTTTTATATCTCAGACCATTTACGCGTGAACCAGTGGATCACCCTGCTCGGCGGCATGCGCTTCTCCATCTATCACGGAGGCTATGACGAGAGCGCCAACTATCCGCGCATCGGCGCAACGGCAGAGATCCCCAAACTGCACTGGGTCTTCCGTGGCTTCTACGGCCACTTCTTCCAGCCGGCCCCGCTGCTCACCGTGTCCAGCTCCGTCCTCGACTACGCCGGTACACTCGGGAACGGTTCCGAAAATACTTTTACGCCTCTGCACTCTGAACGCGACGAAGAGCATCAGTTCGGCGTTCAGATTCCGTATCGCGGCTGGATACTGGACATCGCCAATTTCAAGAATCGGGTCAACAACTTCCTTGATCACTCCAGCCTCGGCGAATCCAATATGTCTTTCCCTATCGCTGTGAACGGCGCTCTGGTCCGCTCCTGGGAAATGACCCTTCGCTCGCCGGAGCTGGCCCACTTTGGGCAATTCCACCTGACCTACGCCAACCAGATCGCTGAGCAGCGCGGCGCCATTGTTGGAGGCTTTACCTGCTCTGATCCGACCGCCCCGGCCTGCGCCAACGATGGCTTCAACTACATTCCGCTCGACCACGATCAGAGAAACACGCTCAATACCGGCTTTACCGCAAAACTGCCCGCGCATACCTGGTTCTCAACCAACGTCTACTATGGCTCCGGCTTTTCCAACGGCCTCGCCGGAGCTAATGAAGGCCCCTACAACGGCCCGTATCTGCCTGTGCACACCACATTCGATGTGTCCGCAGGTCATGCCATTGGCGAACGAGTGAACTTCACGGCAAGCGTGCTCAACGTTACCAATCACCGCGTTCTTGAAGATAACTCCATCACTATCGGTGGATTCCATTTCAACGACCCGCGCATGGTCACTGCATCGCTGAGATATCGCTTCAAATTCTAATCATCTTCAGAAGAAAGTAAGCCCGGGAAGGACTTCGCCCGCCTTGCCCATGACAACGTGCGTGAAAGATGCTGCGTTCAGCGGCGCCTCTGGGCCAACGTAGATAGTGCGCGCGCCTGCCTGACGAGCCCAGCGAACAAAGTTGGCGGCAGGGTAAACGGAGCCGGATGTTCCAACCACCAGCATAACTGTAGCGCGTTCAAGTTCCGCTGAAATGCGGTCCAGGCCGAGCGGAGTCTCGCCGAACCAGACGATATGGGGCCGCAGAAGCTCGCCGCATTCGCACCGGGCGACGCTGTCAATCGTTGGATAAAGCGCGCGGTCCGTGTGCGGCGGAAGTCCGCATTCTGCGCTGCAGCGCGAAGTAAAAAGGTCGCCGTGCATGTGCTGTACACGCCGCGAACCTGCCTTTTCGTGAAGATCATCCACGTTCTGAGTACAGAGAAAGAAGGAACCCTCATCGACGAGTTGGTCTTCAAGTTCAGCTAAAGCGAGATGCGCAGGATTGGGCGTGGCCTTCTCCGCTGCTGCTCGGCGCGCGGAGTAGAACTGCCAGACCAACTCCGGGTTGCGCTCCCAAGCCTCCGGCGTGCAAACGTCTTCGATTGCATGGCCTGCCCACAAACCGTCTGAGTCGCGAAACGTGGGCAGGCCGCTTTCCGCGCTAATGCCCGCGCCGGTCAAAACAAACACCCTGTCCGCAGCGGCAATGTGGATCGGTAGCGCCATTTTCTACCTGCACCTACGGGTTCTAAGGAATAAGCAGCAGCTTGCCCGTGGTTTTACGAGAGGCTATATCGATGTGCGCCTGGGCGGCTTCCGCAAGCGTGTATGTGTACTCAGTACGCAGCTTGAGCTTGCCCTCGGCAACCCAGTTGAGAACGGCGTTGGCGCGGGTTTCAAGTTCCACTCGGGTTGCAATGTAGTCCTTCAGAGTGGGGCGAGTGACGAAGAGCGAGCCTTTGGCGGAAAGCTGGATCAGATCGAAGGGCGGAACTGGGCCACTGGATCCTCCGAAAAGTGCAAGCAGGCCGCGAGGGCGAAGGCAATTCAACGACTTTTCAAACGTGGTCTTGCCCACTGAATCATAAACAACGTCGACACCACGACCTTCGGTGAGGAGACGTGTCTCAGCTTCAAAATCGGCTTCGGTATACAGGATGATTTCGTCCGCACCCGCGGCACGCGCAAGTTCCGCCTTGGCCGCGGTTGAGACAGTTGCCAGAACGCGCGCTCCACAGGCATGGGCCATCTGGGTGAGCAGCAGACCGACGCCCCCGGCAGCCGCATGGACAAGCGCGGTCTCACCCGCCTCCAGCGCCCAGGTAGAGAAAGCAAGGTAATGCGCGGTCATCCCCTGCAGCATCGCGGCGGCGGCGAGTTTCAAGTCCAGGCCGGCTGGAACCTTTATCAGCTGGGCAGCAGGCACAAGCGCGTACTCCGCGTAGCTGCCAATTGCGGAGGTGGTAGCCACGGCGTCTCCGACGGCAAAACCCTCCGCGCCAGGACCGAGTTCCGCCACGGTGCCGGAAGCTTCTGTGCCTGGGACGAGCGGCAGCGGCGCCTTGTAGCGCCCTTCGCGATAGTAGATCTCGATAAAATTGATCCCTGTTGCGGCGACCTTGATGAGAACCTGTCCAGGGCCCGGAGCAGGGATGGGCAGTTCCGCCAGAGTGAGAACTTCGGGGCCACCGGTTTGTGTAATTTGGATAGCCTTCAATGCAATCCTCCGACTAATTAGGTTACCGGTCGAGCAATAGGCGTCAGCTCTTCGTCAATCAACGTCCCATAACAGTCCAATGCATTTGCGTGTGGAGGCTATAACTGCGTAATGAGGGACCTCAACAGTCTAATAGATGCCTGGGATGAGTCTACAGGTCTGTCGGCTGTAGTCGATGTATTCCTCGCCAAAATGCTCTCGAAGCGCGATCTCTTCTACGTGGATGCGGTAGAGCAGCGCAACCGTAGTTGGGACTGTTACGACCAGGAGCGAAATCCAATTGCGAGGGTGCAAGCCGACTGCAAGAATGCACAGCAGCAGGCCGGTGTACGACGGATGGCGCATCCAACGATAGAGTCCCGTCTTGAGCACCTTCTGAGTAGCACGAATGGCCACGTTAGAGCTGAACGCCTTCCCAAGGCTAAGAACGGCAGTCCAGCGAAGAGCAAGCCCAGCTACAAGCACGAGCACCGATGCCAGTTTGAGCCATGGTTGTCCGAAGAGAATCGCGCCAGCGGGCAGATTTGGCCCCTGCACCTCGCCAATCCAAATGCCCGCGGAGATGGAGGCGAAGATCACAACCCATAGCAGCAGCATGGTGCCGCGATCACGCACGTTGCCGCCTCCACGCCGCGTCCTGGTGGCGATGGCGATATAGATCTCGGAGGCAATCCACGTGTAATAGCAGACGCGCCATACGATCGAGAGGGACATGCTTTCTCCAAGCACGGGCAATTGCATGAACGGAAAATGTGGCCTCAACTACGGAAAACGAACAAAAACACTACGACAAAGTGCAAAAACCCGGGTGGGTATTACTTTTTCTGGTTCATCTCCAACTGAATGAATGACTTACGATCTGTTTTCGGTGTCGTTATGGGACGATTAGCCGGCGATTTGCGCCACTTTTTGCTGAGCATGGATGCCGATCCGCGGTGAGACGGAGAATTACTGGGAATGCCTGCCGGGTGTCGCGCTACCAGTTCTACTTCCAGTATGCACTAAACAGACATAATTCCATGCAATTGGGCGAGACGCAGTTTTGCCTGTTAGCGGATAAAGTTCGCACGTGGTCGCAGATGATCTTCTGCTCAGAGAATTCGACCACTTGAATCGGCACGCGCAAGAGGTCGCGCGTTCTGCGAAAGACCGTCATTCTCGATTCATTTTGCGGGCTGAATGCGAAGCACCCAGTCGTAATTGCCGGGCAGCGTGGTCGGCAGCGTGACCTCGATATCACCTGCCTTCTGCGTCCACTTGATCGACTCGGTGCTGCCGAGAAGAGTGATTTCAGATCCCGGCGCGGCCGTCAGGTTATGCAGCAGAATCGTCGAGGACGTCGGCTTGCCAAAGAGAGTCGTGTAGAGATGACCCTCCTTTTGAGTAAAGCGGAGATCGACGGCGCGCCCAGCCGCGTCGGTCTGATTCGTGGTGCCGTTGGCCCGCGTCCACGGATGCGTTCCGTAGATAGCTTCACCGTTCTGCTTGAGCCAAGCGCCAAGCTTTTCCAATCGATCCAACTGGATCGGCGGTATCGTTCCGTCCGCTTCTGGACCAACATCGAGCAGCAGATTGCCGTTCTTGCTCACGATATCCACCAGCAGTTCGATCAGGTCTTGCGGCGCAATCGTCTCGGCTTCGCCCTCAGCCCGGTTGTAACCGAAAGACCGCCCCAGCCCGCGGCACTCTTCCCACTTCTTTTGGCTGATCTGGTCGAGCTTTTCGTATTCCGGCGAGGTGAAGTCAGAGTGCGGCACGCCGAAGCGGTCGTCGATCACTCCATCTGGAATAGAGTTATAGTAGTCAGCCATGATTTGCAACGGCTTACCGGATTTCGGCCAGTCGATGTCGTTCCACAGCACAGATGGATGATACAGCCGGATCAGTTCTTCGATCTGCGCGTCCGCATAGTTTCCGTAAGCAGTGGATTCAGGCTTGACGACATCGTAGTCGGTGTTCTCATCGATGGGACCACGATTGAAGGTCCAGTCGTAGCCTCCGGAGTAGTACAACCCCATTTTCAGTCCTGATTTACGAACTGCATCTGACAACTCGCCGACAATATCTCGCTCTGCATTCAGATTTTTTTGGTTCGGATTGGCCACCTTACTCGGCCAAAGAGTGAACCCTTCGTGATGCTTCGAAGTCAAAACTACATACCTCGCCCCGGCATCGCGAAAGATAGCGGCCATCTTGTCCGGATTCCACTTCTTCGTCTCGGCGTTGAAGGTAGCAGTGAAATCGTAGTAGTTGTGGTTAGGCCCAAAGTGCTCGCGATCATAGTCGGCAGTCGGTGAGCCGGGAACACGAACAGTGTTGTAGTACCACTCCGCATACGGGTCGTACTTGATGTAGTCATTCGAAGAAAAATCGTGATCGGGATGCTTCAGCGGCGCCCATCCCGGCACGGAATAAAGCCCCCAGTGGATGAAGATGCCCAGTTTGGCGTCGTCGTACCACTGAGGCAGCGGATGCGTGTCCAGCGATGCGATCGTGGGCTCATATTTCTTCGCTGCGGGTGCTTCGGAAAAAGACGTGCAGGTTTGACCGACACAAACTGCGAGGATCGCAGCGGTTACAACGATTGGGCTTTTGCGGAGCACGATATTTCCCTTTCTGAATGCGCGAAAGACTGGTTGGAGCCGACAGGGAAAGTTTACACAAGCGAGCGAAAATCCCCATTGTGACGCCCATCGGCCCTGTCTCTAGAGTCGGATTGCTCAGATTTGCCTGAACTGATGCGCCCATACTTCCCACAGTTCCCGATCTAGAGTTTTACGAGCTAGAACCGACATCTGCCTCGACGCGGCAGAATTCCGGAAATGCATGATCGGCAACTGTGCTGAACAGCATCGGCAAAAGCCAGGCGGTCAATGACGTTCAAGTGATGTGACAGACATCACCGTTGATTGACGGCATCGCGCTCTACTCTGCAACTGAGATTCGCCAACAAGATTCGCTAACAAGGCAGCACCAAGAAGCGGTAAGCCACATGCTAAACGATTGGTTCGATTCAAGTTTGAGGTGAACGCACATGCGACATTGGTTCTCAGCGGCAGCGATTCTTGTACTGTTGGCGGGTCTGAGCGGAGTCGCAAACGCTGCAGGCTCAGGCGCGACCAAGCAGCAGGCCGCTGCTCCTTCGCAACAGACGGCGCACAATCCGGCAGATTATGTTGGGTCGGAGGTCTGTGCAACGTGCCACGCTGAAGAATCCAAGAAATTCGATTCGAATCCTCATGCCAAACTGGCCTTGGAGCATAACGGCAAGGGCGTCACCTGCGAGAGCTGCCACGGGCCGGGCAAAGCTCATGTGGAGTCGGGCGGCGATAAGACCAAGATCTTCGATCCTGCTGCGGCTACTGCTAAACAGGTTGATGAAACCTGTCTGGGCTGCCACGCCGGGGCTCACCCGAACTTCCTCAGGTCACCTCACGCCAAGGCTAATGTGAGCTGTCTCGGCTGCCACACGGTGCATCAGGCCGCGCCGGAGACTGTGATGCTTAAGGCCGCGCAACCAACGCTTTGCTTCCAGTGCCACACCGACGTCAAGCCCTCGTTTGATATGCCCTTCCACCACAGAGTGAACGAAGGTCTGGTCAAGTGCAGTGACTGCCACGATGCACACGGCACCTTCGGGAACAACAATCTGAAGTCCACGGTAGATCAGAATGCGATCTGCACCAAGTGCCACACGGAGACGCGTGGGCCTTTTGTCTACGAGCATGCCGTGGTCAAGGCGGAGGGATGCCTTGGGTGCCACACGCCGCATGGATCGCAGAACGCGCGGCTGTTGAACATGCCGAATATCAATACATTGTGCAACCAGTGCCATAGCCCGGTTGCCGCGGGCACGGTTCACAGTATGAGCGCAGGATCGTCGGAGCTGACCCCCTGCATCAGCTGCCACACCTACATTCATGGGTCCAACATCAATCCGGCGTTCCTCAGGTAATGGCAATGCGTCGCGCCCTCCCGCCGCATAGGACAGCGCAGCCCGGATCCTTTACCGGCCTCGCACACAGGTGCCAGGTTTGGATGTAATCGACGGTTTTTCAAATGAGGCTTCAAATGAAGACAGGTTGGTTTTCCCGGCGCTCCAATCAACGACTCGCTTCGGCGAAGATCCAGCGCGCCTATGCGAGCATTGCCGGGAGCAGTGCTCTCGCAGCATTTGTAGTGGCTGCGAGCATTGCCGCCGCCCAAACTCCAGCCGCTCCCGTTCCAGCTCCGGACACACATATTTCTGCTCCGGATGGGTATACGAGCCACCAGACTGTGGATCTGGGCGGGCGAATGACCAACGCCACGGGTAGCGGAGCGATGTACGACACGCTTGTCAATATGCAGTCTGGGCCGCGTGTGCTTGGCGAGACCTTTGAGATGCGTGCGCTGCCGGGTAAGAAGAATACCTTCGTCGATACACTCAGCGCCATCGGCAGCGGGTTTGGCGGCGATCCTTACAACTTCACCAAGCTGGATTTCTCCAAGGGTAAGATCTACGAATTTTCAGGACTATTCCGTCGTGATCGCCAGTACTTTGACTATGATCTGCTGGGCAATCCGAATATCCCAGGCGGGCAATCGATTCCCATCGGACCCACCGGCGCGCCTACAGGCTCGTTTGCGTGGCCGCAGGTGGAACAATCGCCGGTGCTGTTCAACACCGTGCGTCGCATGACGGATACCAATCTCACAATCTTTCCGCTATCGAAGGTGACGTATCGCGCGGGCTACTCGCAGAATATTTTCCAGGGACCGAGCCGGAGTCCTAGTGGTTATCAATTCGCCAAGTACGACGCCATTCTCGACGAGTATCATCGCAACAGCACTGACGATTTCACGGCAGGGCTCGACTGGAAGCCACTGCAGAATACCAAGCTGACCTTCGAGGAGCAGATCGACCACTACAAGGCGGACTCCTATTTCACGATGGCTCCCAGTGACTTCATCGCGCAGGAAGCCGACGGAACCAAGGTTGCTCTTGACGATTACGACAGCCAGACGCCCTACCCCAGCAGCGCCTGCAATGCAAACAGCATAGGCACAACTCCGATCTTCTCTGCGCCGCAAACTCCCGGTGGTCTGCCGGTCATCAATGCGGCATGCGCTGTGGTCACAAGCTATCTGCGCTCACAGCCGACCCGCATTCTCTATCCCACTGAGATCTTCCGGATGCAAAGCTCCAGCATCAAGAACATCTCGATGAACGGCGATTTCCGCTACACCAACGCGAATATGAATTTGCCTAACTACTACGACGGCTACCAGGGTCTGAATGGAACGACTCGCTCGCTGACGTATACGGCCAATGCGAAGGCGCATCGGGCGGTGGTCGCTGCCGACTATGGCATTGTCTGGCAGGCCTCAAAGACGTTCAGTCTCTCAGATCAACTGGACTTCTCCAGCGTCCACCAACCGGGAACTGCCACCATGACGAGTGTGACTACTCTGTCGACGCCCGCGACAGCCGGCAATGAAACCATCAACTACGCAGGCGCGTTGACCACTACCACCGGCGCCCCTGGCACATCCACTATTGAAGGAAGCGGCGCGGTCGGGACACCTCTGCCGGCTTACTTTGGCCAGAGCTTCCTGACTAACAACCTTACAGGGACCTGGGATGCGTCGTCTCGCGCCACGCTCTCGCTGACCTATCGCCACGAAACTCACATCATCGGTCAGGGCGTTCCTCACAACGTTGCATTAGCGGTGGGTGCGACTTCAAACGGAACGGTGACGATTCATGAAGACGGTGGAATCATCAACGCCGCCCTGCGTCCTACTGCCAATTGGAATATCAACGGCACGATCGAGGTGCTCTACGCCGACAATGCATTCACACCGGTTGGTCCGCGGCAGACCCAGCACTACAGAATGCATACCATGTACAGGCCAAAGCCCTGGGCGACGATATCGGGCGCTTTTAACGACCTGGAACGGCATAACAACACCAACAACAACCAGAGCGCCGTCGCAGCAGGCGATGACCCGTATGAGGGTCCGATTAACCATGTCGATCACAGCCGGGTTGTGAGCCTGGGTGCGGTGCTCTCGCCGAATGAGCACTATGGGCTCGATTTCAACTATGCCTATAGCGATGTGTACACGGCGACCAACATCTGCTATGACAACGGCGCATCGCCCACTTTGCCCGGCACTGCCTCAACCAACAGCAGTGGCGCACCGAATGTGTGCCTTGGCGTGTACACCAGAGGCTCAACGACCCAGCTCGCGGACTGGCATGCCAGAGACTTCATGGATGCTCCTACGCAGTACGGGTCGGTAGCGCTCACGATATCCCCCGTCACCAAAATCCACTCCAATATTGGCTATCGCATTAGTTCTGTGAACGGTAATCAGTTTTTTAACGATGCGCGAGCGGTCAACGGCTCGCTCCAGTCTGCGTATCAGTCTCCCTTTGTGAATCTTGCATGGACGATCCATCCGGGATTGATTTGGAAGGCGGAATATAACTTCTACGGCTACGGTGAGGGTGGCCCGTCCGGCCCACAGAATTGCAGCACTTCGACGTCGACGACATCGGCGGTTGTTCCTTGCACATCTCTGCCCTATCCAACGGGTCTGACCGAATCGCCGGCCGGTCTGACCGCACCTCGGAACTTTCATGCGAATAACGTGCTGCTTGCAGTGCATTACGAGTTCTAGCCCGCGTCCACGACTAATTAACCATCTCTATCAGGAGTTACTCTCTATGTTGAATCTACGAATTTGCACAGGAATTCTAACCTTGAGTTTCTCGCTTGCAAGCGTCACTCTGCATGCGCAAAGCTCAGGAGCCGACACCTACAAGGCCAAGTGCCAAATGTGTCACGGCGCAGACGGCCTCGGCGCCACGCCCGCAGGCAAGTCGATGAAGGCAATTCCCTTCAACGATCCTCAGATCACTAGTAAGTCGGATGCAGATCTCATCGCAGCGACCACAGACGGCAAGGGCAAGATGCCGGCGTACAAAGGGAAGCTCTCCGATGCGGAGATCAAGGGCGTAATTGCCTACATTCACACTTTGCAGAAGAAGTAGCACACAGGACAGAGCCGCATGACTGTATTTAGCAGGTTCGAAAAGGAATGGCTCCGGCCTTTTCTCTTTTTCGGCAACAATCCCATAAGCCTCATCGGCGGAGCGCTCACGAGCGCCTCCGCTTTCGTACTGATAGGCTTCTGGATCGTAGCCATCTTCGGCCACGGCGGCTCTCAGAATCCTTATCTGGGCATCATCTTCGACCTCTGCCTGCCGGCGCTTTTCATATTTGGGCTGCTGTTGATCCCGCTCGGCATGTGGCTGCGGCATCGTCACCTCAGGGCGCTCGACCGACTACCCGCTGTCTATCCGAAGATTGATTTAGCAGATCCCGTATTCCGCCACGGCATCAGCTTCGTCATCGTCGCGACCTGCATCAACTTCGTCATTGTAGGCACTGCAAGCTACCGCGGCGTCGCCTACATGGACACACCCAACTTCTGCGGACAGGCATGTCATGTTATGGCTCCGGAGTGGAGCGCGTATCACGTCTCCTCGCACGCCGGCGTGGCCTGCACAGAATGCCACATCGCGCCGGGCGTTCCCGGCTACGTTCATGCCAAGGTCAACGGCAGCAAGCAGTTGCTGATGGTCCTTCTGCACCGTTATCCAACCCCCATCATGGCTGACGATAAGGTTCCTGCTGCCAGCGTCACCTGCGTCAACTGCCATAACCCTGAGCGACTTATCGGCGAGAAGCTTATTGTAGAAACCGCCTATGGCGATGACGAAAAGAACTCTGTCACCCGTACCCTGGTCATGATGCACGTCGGCGGACGCGACCCCTTCGGCAAGCTCAGCGGAATCCACGGCGCCCATCTCGGCCGCATCGAATTCATCGCCACCGACTCAACCCACCAGACTATCCCTTCGGTCAGCAAAACCAATGCAGACGGATCGGTTACCGACTTCGTCTCCACCGACTCCAAAGGCCCAGTGACTGGCCAAAAGCATCTCATGGACTGCATTGACTGTCACAACCGCGCTGCCCACTCCTTTACTACTCCGGAAGACGCGCTCAATCAGGACATGACCTCCGGCGTCCCAAATGCCTCGCTGCCCTTCGTTCACAAGCAAGGCCTCGCGCTCATCAAAGCCTCCTACGCATCGCAGCAGGAGGCGAAGGAAAGAATTACCTCCGGGCTCGAATCCTTCTACCAGTCAAACTACCCGGCCGTCTTTAACAGCCAGCGTATTCAGATCGATCAGGCGGCAAAGACGCTCTCCCGTATTTATGGGAACAATGTCTTTCCCTTCATGAAGGTGACCTGGGGAACGCATCCCGATAACATCGGCCACAACGCCTATCCGGGCTGCTTTCGCTGTCACGATGGCAGCCATAACACCAAGGACGGCAAGAGCATCACCAACGATTGCGCAGCCTGCCACAACCTCATCGCAGTCGACGAACCCAATCCCAAACTTCTGACCGAGATGGGCATGAAATAGAAAAGCCTCGCTCCGGAAAACCGGAGCGGGGCTGATTCTACTCGACTTGTACTTCGTCAGTTACCTGAAAGCAAACTCGGCTCTTCCGGAGCGCGCAGCCTCACCAGCCGGTCGATCGCATACGGCGCTCGGTGGCTGCTGGTGTGATAATGCCGCACCTGCAACTCGCCCAGCAACCCAATCGCCAGCATCTGAATACCGGCCACGATCAGCACAGCAGCCACCACAAACAGCGGCCCATGCTCATCCATGACATTCTGGTGAGGATTGAGAATCTTGGCAATCAGCAGGTACAGCGAGAAAAAGCTGCCCGTAACGATGCCCAGCGAGCCAAATCCGCCAAAGAAGTGCAGCGGCCTGCTCATATGCTTGAGCAGAAAGCGAATCGTCAGCAAGTCGAAGAAAACGCGAAACGTCCGGCCAATCCCATAGTGGCTTTTTCCCCGCTCACGATTCACATTCTTGATCGGAATCTCGCAAATCGAAGCCCCATACCATGCCGCCAGCGCCGGAATGAACCGGTGCATTTCGCCGTAAAGGGGAATGTTATGAATAATTTCCCGCCGATAAGCCTTGAACGTCGTGCCGAAGTCGTGAATATCCACTTCCGAAAGCTTGGCCATCAGCCAGTTCGCGCAGCGCGAGGGAATCCGGCGCATGACAAAATTGTCGATCCGCTCCTTGCGCCAGCCGGAAACAACATCGTAGCCCTCTTCCAGCTTCTCGATAAACGCCGGAATCTCATTGGGATCATGCTGCAGATCGCCATCCATGGCGATAATGTACTCGCCATTGGCGTTGTCGAAGCCCGCCGCCAGCGCCGAAGTCTGCCCAAAATTGCGCCGCAACTTGACAACTAAAACCCGGCTATCGACCGCCGCAATCTCTTCCAGCAGCTTGTAAGTGCGGTCGTTCGAGCCGTCGTCGACCAGCACCAGCTCAAAGTTGTCGCCAACCTGCTCCATCACGGACTTAAGCCGCGCATACAGTTGGGTTACGTTCTCTTCTTCGTTGTGAAAGGGGACGACGATGGAATACTTCGGCATATCAACAGTATAGATGCGCGGCGGATAAAAAAAGCGTCAAAGGAAGTCGATCCGGCAACAAGAAAACTGAAAAAGTCTACTGACAGGATGCTGTCAGGACACATGGCGCAACATGGGCCTTATAGGTAACCAGCCAGCACTAAGCCAGTACACAGGAGACCGAAAATGACCCAATCCGCTACCCTTGAAGCCCCTGAAGAAACTGCTCGCCCCGTCAATCGCAACACCATAGCCTGGTTTGAACTCCCCGTCCGCGACCTCGCCCGTGCCACCAGGTTCTACGAACACATCTTTCAGACCCGCCTGCTGACCAACGATCAATTCCCAGGACTCGCCATGTTTCCCAGACGCGACGCCCATGCGGTCACCGGCGCGCTCATCGAGATCCATCCCGCCAGCCACGAATCCGATGCTCCGCGAAACCTCTGCGGGCAGCCCTCCACCGACGGCGCCGTAGTCTACCTAAGCTGCGACGGCCAACTTGACGCCGTGGTTCGCCGGGCTCGTTCCGCCGGCGCAACCCTGATTGAAGAGGTCGCGCAAATACCGGGAGGCATTGGCTATTCCGCCCAGTTTCGCGACCTTGACGGCAACCGCATCGGCCTGCACGCCGCCTTCTAGCCACAACCAGCTAACATGACCCCATATGCGTCGAGCCGACCGGCTATTCCGAATCGTCCAATTCCTGCGCGCGGGGCGTATCCAGACCGCGCGCGGATTGGCCGAGAAGCTTCAGGTGTCGGAGCGGACTATCTATCGCGACGTACAAGACCTCCAGCTATCCGGAATGCCGATCCTGGGCGAAGCGGGTGTCGGTTACACGTTGCGCCGCGATTACGACCTTCCTCCACTTATGTTTAATCACAAGGAAATTACGGCGCTGGTGCTCGGCAGCCGCATGGTAGCAGCCTGGGGAGACGCAGAACTTGCCTCCGCTGCCAACGACGCTCTACGCAAGATCGAAGCCGTGCTGACGCCCGCTCTTCGCGACCGCATCGACTCTGTTCCGCTTCATGTTCCCGACTACGGACTCAGGAATCAGGGTAATGCGCGAGATTTGCTTGAGCAATTACGAGGCGCAATTGAGCGCCTGCAAATCGTCGAAGTTGCTTATTGCGACGAAAAGGCGCAGGTGACCGAGCGCAGGCTCCGGCCCATGGCGCTGCTGTTCTGGGGAAATGTCTGGACGCTGGTAGCCTGGTGCGAACTGAGGGTGGATTTTCGCAGCTTTCGCGTGGATCGATTTCAGACGCTGCGGGTGCTCGAAGAACTCTTTACTCCAGAACGAGGACAGCGCTACGAAGATTTTCTCGTAAGGGTAAGGCAGAGCCTTGAAGCTGGAAAATCGGGCGAGCGGAAGTCGTAACCTCCGCTCGCCGGTTGGGGGAGGGTTGAAGTCTTAGACTTTACTTCCAGTGGCCTTCCACTAGAACGTAACCACCATTCTTGTGTACCCAGCGATGGGCAACCCAGTGCGCGCCAGGATGTGGCGGACGGTCCCAGCGACCGGGTACCCAGACATAGTGCGCGCCATCCCAGCGGTGATAACCGGAGATCCAGACGAATCCGGCCCCCGGAGCGGGACCACGCGTTTCAACAATGGGGGCGGGCGGTCCTATGCGGACCACCACCTGCGCAAAAGATGCGGCAGGCAGCAGAGCGGCAGCAAGCAGCAGAGCTGGAAGAAATTTCTTCACTGTAGTGTTTCCTCCTGTGGAGTTTTTTGACGCTCCGCCGATGGCTCTGGCGGGCGTCTGGCGTTCTATTGCTTAGAACGTAAGTTCTTGGCAATAAGTTGCGCGGAACGGCCGTTGGGTTGAGGAAAACCCGGGCTCAGCAATCGCGCTGGTACGCCATCCCACATGGTGTGGGAACTCATGAGATGCCAGCCTCAGGCAAGAGAGTGGCTGGCACTCAGACGCGCTAGAGCGCGAGGATTGGAGCAGTTCGTTGGCTACTTCTTCAAATATTGCCGGGCCTGCTTTGCCGTTCGGTAAGCCAGCCCTTTGAAGTGATCTATCGTCTTGGCGCTGCCCGGCGCCTTGGGCTTCAACCCAATCTTCCGCAACTGCTTGTTGACCTTGTAGGCGTCGGCCACATCATCCACGATCCGCTTGAAATTGACGCTCAGCGAAATCGAAACCTCGGTACCATTCTTTACCCAATGAGGGAAAGTGACAGGGTTTGTAACTCCACCACCCGGAGAAAGTACAAACTCCTGCGCATCAGCCTGGAGGCTGTCTCTGTATCTAGGAGCATTTACGTCGCCGCCCCAGAAATCTTCCAGTTCCCGCGCAGGGAGAATGACTCGATCATCGCCATCAAAGATGAAGATGGACTTGGAGCCTCGCATCTGCATCAGCAGATTTGCCTGTCCATCCACATGATAGGGAGTGACCCGGCCAGGAGAACTGACCAGCACCGTCATCAGTCCGTCATAGTAACGCGACCCCATGTCGAAGCCGAGCATGTCCGAGAGCTCTTCTTCCAAACCGTCGAGAATGCGCCGGTACTCTGGCTCCTCATTGACCCGTTTGAGAAGCACGAGTGATCGGTTGGTCGCGATTCCGGCCAGAACCTCCTGCAGAGTGAGTTGGGAAGCGCCGGCATTCCATCCAGCCTTCGCCTCCGACTCGCCTTGCTCGAAATACCACCGGCCAGTCTTGGGAGCCATGCGCTCCGCCAGATCCTGGATCGCATCCATGCTGAACAAGCCCGTATCCAGAAGATGATGTTCAAATGCAAAAGGCTTGCGATCAAAAGTCGTCCGGAACTGCTCGCGAGAAGCAGCTTCGCAAGACAAGTAGCTGGCGGTTACAGTGCTCATAGCGACCCTTACGACTTTCTCCGGAGATGTAAGCCGGATTGGATTAAGTTGGCGTGCCGACTTCAGGCGTCGGCCTACATCGCGTACGACTCAGGTTTTATACCTCAGAGTAGCGGATGGTACTCCCCGTGGCAATCAAATTTAGCTTTGTGAGTTGAACCGAAGTTACAACTTTCGTCCGCATCTGACACGCCTTTTAGAAACCTGCACATACGGTCAAGCGTGGCTCAACGCCGCAATTCTTATTTCCTCGCTCAGAATCTGGGCAGCTCTTTGGCAGGCTGCTTTGTCTGCGTCGTGGTGCGTCACCAGGCGAATTGAACTTGGACCGACGGCGCTCATCAGTACTCCTCTAGCTTTGAGTCTTGCCGTCAGCTCGGCAGCCGGGCCAGTGCGAAGCGAAAAGATGACGATGTTTGTCTGGACGGCGGCCGGGTCAATCTCGACTTCAGGAATCTCAGCGAGAGCTTCCGCCAACATGCGCGCGTTGGCGTGGTCTTCATGCAGGCGAAGGGGCATCTTTTCGAGGGCGATCACGCCCGCGGCCGCAAGAATTCCAGCCTGCCGCATTCCCCCGCCCAGAGCCTTACGGTAGACGCGAGCTTCTGCAATCGCTTCCCTGCTACCGACCAGCATGGACCCCACCGGTGCGCAAAGCCCCTTCGAAAGGCAAAACATTACCGTATCGAAGCCGCGAGTGAGTGTCCTGACGCCATCGAACACGTCTCCGCCCAGCGTGGTGGCAGCATTGAAGATGCGCGCTCCGTCCAGGTGCACGGGCAGTTTGTGCTTGTGGGCTCCCGCCCAGATTTCTTCCAGTACCGGCAGCGGCGTGACTGTGCCGCCGGCCAGGTTGGCTGTATTCTCAATCTCAATCAGCCCGGTGGCCGCGCGAAACGTGCTGCCCTTGGCAAAGATTACTGGCTCAATGTGCGCCCAGGTAAGGGTTCCGCGCGGCGCAACAACCGGGCGGATCAGGCAGCCCGAGAAGCTGGCCGCCGTGGCCATCTCCCAATCCAGAATGTGAGAGCGTGATTCGCAAACAATCTCCTGCCCTGGCCGCGTGTGCAGGCGAATGGCAATCTGGTTGCCCATTGTTCCAGTCGGCACATAAACGGCAGCCTCGCGGCCAAAGATTTCTGCCGCGCGCTCTTCCAGCCGATTGACGGTCGGGTCTTCGCCGTAAACGTCGTCGCCTACCTCGGCCGCAGCCATGGCTGCACGCATCTCTGGTGTTGGGCGGGTAAGGGTGTCGCTGCGCAAATCGATCAACTTCGTAGGATCTTCAATGGACATAGGTAAAGGGCTTCTCCGGATAGGACTGGGTTCATTTTAACTGGACGCGACTTAACGGGACACGACGGGCCATCGCTCGGACTCGACTGCGACGCCAAGACCAAGAAATTCTGCGAATACATCATTGGAAATCAGCCGCCCGCGATCTGTCAGGCGAACTGTATCGCTCACTATCGTCAGCAGACCATCGTCGGCCATGCGGCGAGCGGCGGCAATCGAAGGCTTAAGCGCAGCAGCGCCGAACTCGTTGCAAAGGGCTGGGATCGCCACTCCGGCATTTCGGCGCAGCCCAAGGAACCACGCTTCCTCAAGTTGCTGCGTCGGACCAAGCCACGCCGTTTCAAGCTCAGTTTCGCCCTTGAGATATGCGGTCAGATCGTCGCTGGTAGTAGTACGCAATACCGAGCCATCGCCCGACCGCAACATCGAAGAGGCATCCAACCCCAATCCGAGGTAAGGCCGCCGCTGCCAGTAGCGCAGGTTATGTCTCGATTCACATCCCTGCCTGGCGAAGTTGGAGATTTCGTACTGCTCCAGGCCCGCTTCAGCAAAAGCAGCCACAGCGTCTTCGTACATCTGAGCGATGATGTCGTCCGAGGGCACGAGCCGCGCGCTCAACCGCCCGCCTCCTGATATCAGTTCCCGGCCCAGACCTGAGTCCTCATCGATCTCAAGCATGTAAACAGAGGCGTGAGGAACGCCCGCGTCACGCAGCACTGAAAGCGACTCTCGCCACGAACTCAGAGTCTGCTCAGCCAGGCCTGCCAGCAAGTCCAGACTCAGGTTATCGATCCCGGCAGCACGAAGACGGCGCAGGTCTTCAAGCACTTGCGCGCGATTGTGAAAGCGGCCGCTCAGCTGAGCTTCACGGTCCACAAAAGACTGGACCCCAAGCGAGACGCGGTTGACTCCAGCCTCAACCATTGCCTTCAGAGTCGCGTCCGGCAGCTGCCCCGGTGCGCATTCGATTGTGATTTCCGCATCCGGAGCAAGAGCGAATGTTTGACGAATATGCTTGAATATCCGCGTAAACAGCTCAGGAGCAAGCAGAACCGGCGTTCCGCCGCCAAAATAAACCGTATCGACTTCGCGAGGCAGCTCAGCGCTCATGGATTCGGCCCAGCGTGGCGCGCTGACAAGATCGGCAATGAGCTGATCTACATAGCGGCCATGGTCGCTGGCAGGGTAAACTCCGGAAGCGAAGTTGCAGTAGGTACATTTGGCGCGACAAAACGGAATGCTGAAATAAAGGCCAAGCGAATTGTCGTCAGAGGCCGACATACTCTGTTATTTTCTCACTCTCGACTCATTCGTCGTCTTGAGTCCTATTCAATTCTGACTTGAGCGGGATTGGCGCAGGCTGCATCCAAAATGAGAATGACGGCGTCCATCCTCTTGCGTGCATTTGTCCTGGCGTGTTGAGCAAATCAGGTGATATGACTCTTATCTCCGCAAGCAAGTCAGAATTCGGACTCACAGAAAACGCGCCCGCCGCGAATCAAAAGCGCCGTGACCTACTGGAGTTTTCGGTCGCCTATGGGTTGATCCTGATGGCGCTATGGACGCCGCTACCGTGGCAACGATGGCTGTCTTTAACGGCGCTGGCGTGGGTGATCCTGGCGACCTGTCTTTCGTTCGATGGCTGGCGTGCGATGGGCTTCAAGGTATCGGGATTCTGGCGTGCGGCGTGGGTGGTAGGCGTGGCGCTTTTGTTGGCTGCTGCTGCGATTGGCCTGGCTGCATGGCTGCACACCCTGCATGTGCCGCGATTCCCTCGCCTGTTTTTACAGCGTTACTGGGCTTACACAATCTGGGCGTTCCTGCAGGAGTTTCTGCTGCTGAACTTCTTTCTTCTGCGGCTGTTGCGGTTGATAAAGAACCGGACCTCAGCGGCGATTGTGGCGACAACGTTGTTCGGGCTGACTCATCTGCCAAACCCGATACTTACACCGCTGACGCTGATCTGGGGCTACGCTGCGTGCCTGATCTTTCTGCGCTATCGCAACATCTATATGCCGGCTATGGCACATGCCATCTTTGGTATTTGTATCGCAGTGACGATTCCGGGGCCTGTGGACCATAACATGCGCGTGGGGCTTGGATATTTGACGTATCGCGCGCATCCGCATCGGCAGAGTGTAATTCCGACACCTCAGCGCAGCCAGATCGACCATACAGTATCCACCGTCGCGTGAGTGAGCGCAGAGGCTCCGACACTGCGCTCCTGACGCCATGCGCGGCCATAGAAGACTCCTGCGATGGCTGCGAGCAGAACGTATTGCCAGTTGAAATTTGTAGTCCGCTTGTTCCAGTGCGACAGGCCGAATAGCACCGCGGTAAGCATCAGCGCTGGATATCGGCCCAATCGGCGCTCGAGCAGGTTTTGCAGCCATCCGCGAAAGAAAAGCTCTTCAGGTACAGCGATGAAAAAGAAGGTGAAGAGAAATGCGCCGCTGAACTGCAACGGCGAGGGCCAAAGCGCGTGCATGTGCAAGAAACCGAGGCTCAGTCCGAGGACGATAGCAATAGGCGCGTAGAAAAGAAATTCGCGCAGACCAATGCCAAGATCGCGCCAGCGCAGGCGAAGGTCGAATCCGACGCCGTTGAGTTGGCGAAGCATGAGCAGCCCGTAGATGCCAGCGTCGAGCAGCAGGACTTTGTTGAAGACGGCCAGGTGTGGCGGCCATGCGCGCTCAAACCAGCGCAGATCGACGGCGAGGCCGAGAGTGACCATGACTAGATAGTCTCGCCAGTTGCCGTGCTGCTCGGGGTCGACGCGACGCGCTTGAACCAGGATGGCTGCAATAGCAACGGGCAGCAGCGCGTAGAGGGTGAGCCAGTACCAGTGGAAGGTTCCTGTTGAGAGTGCTACCAGGGCGTACGGGATGCACAATACAGCGGGGCACAGGATGCGGACGGCTTGCGGTGGTTTGGCGACGACCGCGGCAAGATGCTGGCTGAAGAAGGCTGCGGTCAGATATGGGATCAGAGCTAGAACGGCTGCGATCGCGATGGGCGCGGTGAACATGGGACGGATTCAGTCTAGCTGGTTAGGGACAGAAACTGGATCGGGTAGCATTATCGGGTGAAGAGGACTCCTCCTTTATGAGCACTGTTCTTGTTACTGGCGGATCGGGTTTTATAGGCAGCCATGCCATCCTGCAACTTCTGAACTCGGGCCACATCGTTCGGACGACTGTGCGTTCGCTCAAGCGTGAGGCTGACGCGCGGGCCATGCTGAAGCAAGCCAGCGTTGAGGCGGGCGATCACTTGTTCTTTTTCGCGGCCGATCTTGAAGCCGATGCGGGCTGGGAGCAAGCCGCTGCCGGATGCGATTACGTGCTGCATGTTGCATCCCCGTTTCCGCTGCGCGTCCCCAAGAACGAGGACGAGCTGATTGTGCCGGCGCGGGAAGGCACGCTGCGGGTGCTGCGCGCCGCGCGCGATGCCGGAGTCAAGCGGGTGGTGCTGACCTCGTCGTTTGCGGCTATCGGTTATGGCCACGAGCGGCAGATTGCTCCGTTCGACGAAACGACGTGGACGAATCTCGACGGACAGGTTCATGTGCCGCCTTATATGAAGTCGAAGACGCTGGCGGAACGGGCAGCATGGGATTTCATTGCACGGGAAGGCGGCGGGATGGAGCTTTCTGTGGTCAATCCGGTGGGTGTGTTTGGTCCGGTGCTGGGACCCGATTTTGCAACCTCGATTGTTATTGTGCAGCGACTAATGGATGGCTCGATGCCCGGTTGCCCGCGGCTCAGTTTTGGCGTTGTCGACGTGCGCGATGTGGTTGATTTGCACTTGAAGGCTATGACCCATCCTGCGGCCAAGGGTGAGCGATTTCTGGCGGTCGCTGGGGATTGCATGTCCATACTCGATATGGCGAAGGTGCTGAAGAGCCGCATGGGTGCGGCGGCCGGCAAGGTTCCGACGCGGCAGTTGCCCGACTTGCTGCTGCGCGTGATTGCGATCTTCGACCCAACGGTGAGACAGGTTGTGCCTGAACTTGGCAAGGTGAAGCGGGCTTCGAATGAGAAGGCGAGGCGGGTGCTGGGATGGACGCCGCGTTCGAATGAGGATGCCACCGTAGCCACCGCTGAAAGCCTGGTTCGGCTTGGGCTATTGAAGGGTGGCGCGAAGAGTTGAGTGCTTCTCCTATTAGGGCGAAGACACGGTGAATTAATACCCCCCGGGGGAGGGGGTATTAATTAGGGGTACGGACCGGGGACACTCCTGACAGATTGGACCGGGGAGATATCTGACACTGCCAACTTGGGCTTGAGGCGATTACAACGTCGAGATGGCCTGGAGAGCGAGCAGTGTGATGGGAAACGAAACGCGGATCCCCTGCGGAATGACAGACAAGAAAGGCAAGAACAAGGGCAGGAGAACGTATTTCGACTGGGCCCCTGAAATCCTGTTGCCTGGGCAAGGTCGATCATCGTCTCTTTCTATTGTGCGCGTTTTGGAATAATTACACGCAATTTGGGCTGGATGATTTCGACCGCTGCAGGCGCGAGTTTTCAACTTTTTTTGATCTTAGAGGACTTGACATGCGCGGGTTCGCGGGACTTCGTTGATCGCTTTTGGAGGGTAATTCCACGCAACCTGTAGCTGAGGATTTTCAAGGTTTGCTCTGATCGTTCCAGGAGTGCCATGCCCAGCCGAGGTAATGGGGATTGGTGTGAAGGGAGTCATCGACTGCCTTGAACATGCGGGGCATGAGCTGTTCGTAGTCTGGTGTGCGCAGACCGATGGCCAGCTTTGCCAGATCTGATTCTGCGAGCCCCTGGTAGGCTGTATCGATCGTCTCTTTGCTTTTGTTCAGGAGCTTTTCCTGCTTTTGTTCCGGCGTTGCACCGTCTGTGGGACTTGATAGCTCGTAGAGCATCAGGGTGAGTCTTGGCAGCGAGGTCAGAAGACTTCTTCGCTGGTTAAGGTCGCCTTTGAGGAGCTTGATCTGGATGTCGGCGTTGATGGTGAGGTTGGCTTGGCTGGTCAGCGCGCGGGCGGCGCGGTAGGTTTCAACCAGGCCGGGGAGGAAGTTGAGGTTGCCGGGGCCTTTGTTTTCCGGTCGCTGCTGGGGTTCTATGTCAAGGTGGATTCCGTCGAATGCGGAATTGGGATGGCTGCGATTGAACTGCACGACTTCGCGGATGTGGCCGAGGAGCTTTTCGCGGGGCTTGCCTGCTTCGTCGGCGTCGATGCTGGAGAGCAGGGCTTCTACGCGGATGCTGGATTTGTGAAGCTCGCGGATCACGTTTGAGAGCAGCGCATCTTCGGCGGCGCGACCCTGGGCTCCCCCGGTGCTCGAGAACGAGATGTAGACTTCGTTGATCTGCTGGGCGCGACAGAATTTGCGCAGGGATTCGGCGCTGCCGGCTGTGGCTAGGACGGCGGATGTTTTCCAAACCCAGAGGCCGTGGGTGGCCGGTTGCTGCGCGGGTGCTTTGAGGGAGAAAAGGCCTATCAGAAAACAGAACAAGACACGGTGCGGGATGGAAGGGATATGGATGCGGTACATATCGACCTCGATGGGGTTCAGTCTAGTCTGGTATCGGGGGATTGGTTTCGATTTTCGGAGGTTGCGAGGGCTTTTTCGGGGACACGAGCCAGGTGCGATATACCCGACCTTTAGGTCTTGGCTTTTCCGTAGGTGCGAGCGAAGACCCGGCGGCTAAAGCCGGCCTTCCGATGGGCTCTTTTCAGGGGCATGAATGCCCCTGCTCCCTCCGGAAAGACAGACAGTGGGGGAATTCGCGCTGATGCAGATTGGCAGCTGGTTTTCCGGCGGGTGAG
>Ga0302326_10007700_pt1 | contig 23878 bp, 13 predicted proteins | sample Palsa_T0_3_FD_202264 | JGI IMG/M metagenome (GOLD analysis project Ga0302326, IMG submission 202264) | Peat permafrost microbial communities from Stordalen Mire near Abisko, Sweden - Palsa_T0_3 | ecosystem: Environmental > Terrestrial > Soil > Palsa > Peat permafrost | place: Sweden: Abisko... | reverse complement strand
CCACCTACCACGGCTCGTTCTACGCCAAGGCAAACGATGCGTCGATGGGGCCAGTCACGGTGAGCCTGGTGGAAGATCAGACCGGCAAGGCGATCAGCACCACGGTGGCGGAGATTACCGCTGCGTGGCAGCAGCACGAGTTCACTCTTCGTTCCAACGCTGCTGCGCAGTCTTCGCAATACCACCTGGTGCTGTCGGTGGGCAAACCTGGAACGGTCTGGTTCAGCCTGGTATCGCTTTTTCCGCCGACCTACCATGACCGCCTCAATGGAAATCGCATCGACCTGATGGAGAAACTGGCGGCGATGAACCCGGCGTTCCTGCGTTTCCCCGGGGGCAATTATCTCGAGGGCGACCACATCAATGAGCGCTACGAATGGAAAAAGACCATCGGCCCGCTGGTCGACCGCCCAACCCACCCCAGCCCCTGGGGCTATCGTTCAAGCGACGGCATGGGATTACTCGAGTTCCTGGAGTGGTGCGAAGACCTGAAGATGCAGCCCCTGCTGGCCGTCTATGCCGGGTATTCCATGAGGCAGGAGTTCGTAAAGCCGGGGCCCGACCTGGATCCCTACATCGCGGATGCCCTCGATGAGATCGAGTATGTAACCGGCGACGCGAGCACGAAATGGGGAGCGGAGCGGGTGAAGGACGGGCACCCCGCGCCGTTCAAGCTGAGCTATGTCGAGATCGGCAACGAAGACTGGTTCGATAAGTCAGGAAGCTACGGCGGGCGCTATGCCCAGTTCTATAAGGCGATCAAGGCCAAATATCCCGACCTGCAGCTGATCGCAACCGCTCCGGTCACCACCATAACGCCCGATGTAGTCGACGATCACTTCTATCGTCGTGCCCAGGAGTTCTACGACGACGTGAACCACTACGATAAGACCGATCGCAAGGGCCCCAAGATCTTCGTTGGGGAATGGGCCACGCGTGAGGGTTCGCCGACGCCCAACTTCGGTGCGGCATTAGGAGACGCCGCCTGGATGACAGGCATGGAGAGGAACAGCGACATCGTGATCATGGCCAGCTACGCGCCGCTGCTGGTCAACGTAAATCCGGGAGGCATGCAGTGGGAGTCGAACTTGATCGGCTACGACGCAATGAACAGTTATGGGTCACCCAGCTACTATGCCCAGGTCATGTTCAGCAACCATTTGGGCGATGAGATATTGAATGCAACCCTTGAAGGGACGGCTCCTAAATTGTTCTATTCCGTTACCCGGAAATCCAACGACGGAACCATCTATCTCAAGCTGGTCAATGCCAGCTCAGCGCCGCAGGCTTTGCGCCTCCAACTCAACGGAGGCAAAGGCATCGACAAGAATGGCAGGCTTATCGCCATGTCGGCCAAGACCACTGCGGCTACCAACAGCATCAAGCAACCTGCGGCGATTGTGCCGGTGGAGAGTGGGCTGCACGACGCGGGAGCCCAGTTCTCGCACACCCTGCCGGGGTATTCCATCGAGGTTCTGGAGTTGAAAGCGCAATGACAAGAGTGGCACTGATCCTGTTTCTCCTGGTGAGCCCATGGCTGGCCGCCCCCAAGGCACGGGCGTCCATTACCTATTTTCCGGAGCGCAAGGTCTGGGTGCTGCAGGCAGGGGAAGCGACCTACGCTTGCGGGGTGAACGAACGGGGCGAGCTGCAGGCGATCTATTGGGGGCCGCGGGTCATGCGTGAAGCGGATTTTTCCGCGGCGCGGAGCCTTGGGGAAGTGGCCTCGTTTGATATCTCGACAACGACCACTCCCCAGGAGTACCCCGGATGGGGCGCAGAGCTTTACACCGAACCAGCATTAAAGGCCACCTACGCCGACGGAAATCGAGATGTGGTGCTGCACTTCGTGCAACAGCACATCGACGGCGAAACCCTGGAGATCGAGCTGAAGGACATTGCTTCTGCACTCGATGTTCATCTCTACTACCGTGTCTTTGCGGCCAACAACATTATTCAGCGGTGGTCGCGGATTGAAAACCGAACCGATCAGGCCATTACGCTGGAGAGCGCGCAATCGGCCGCCTGGACGCTGCCGCGGGGAGAAGGTTACGGCTGGCACTCCATGACCGGCCACTGGGGAGCGGAGTGGCAGCTGCATTCCGCGCCGGTGCAGACGGGGACACAAATCATCGAAAGCAGGCGGGGGAGCACCTCGCACCAGGCGAGTCCATGGTTTGCTATCGACCGCCCCGATCAAACAACCGAGGAGAACGGGCCGGTGTGGTTTGGCACGCTGGGCTGGAGCGGGAGCTGGCGCATCACCGTGGAGCAAAGCGCCATGCAGCAATTGCGGGTCACTGGCGGATTCAACCCCTTCGACTTTGGCTATCACCTCAAGCCCGGCGAGCAGCTGGAGACGCCACCGTTCTATGGCGGCTTTACCGAAGGTGGAATGGGACAGGCATCCCGGCTGCTGCACCGCTTTGAGAGGCAGTCCATCCTGCCCGGGGGAGAGAACGCCGCCCTGCGCCCCGTTCTGTACAACTCGTGGGAAGCGACGGAATTCCGTGTCGACGAGGCGGGCCAACTGGCCCTGGCAGAGCGCGCCAGCAAACTTGGGGTAGAGCGCTTCGTCATCGATGACGGATGGTTCGGCCAGCGCAAGGACGACCATGCAGGCCTGGGCGATTGGTATGTGAACCCGCAGAAGTTTCCCCGAGGCCTTAAGCCGGTAATCGACCGCGTGCATGCGCTGGGTATGGACTTTGGCATCTGGGTAGAGCCGGAGATGGTGAACCCAGACAGCGACCTGTACCGCAAGCATCCGGAGTGGGCGATGAATTTTCCCGGCCGCCCGCGCACCGAGAGCCGCAACCAACTGCTGCTGAACCTGGCTCGCGACGATGTGAAGGATTACATCTTTCAGTGGCTCGACCAGCTGGTCAGCAACAATGACATTGCCTTCCTGAAATGGGACTACAACCGTAACTGGTCAGAACCAGGCTGGGACGCGGCGGCCACCGAGGACCAGAAAAAGATCTACGTGCAATATGTTCACAACCTTTATGACATTCTCGAGCGGCTGCGGGCCAAGCATCCCAAGCTGGAGATCGAATCGTGCTCCGGCGGCGGCGGACGGGTGGATCTTGGCATCCTGCGCTACACCGAGGAGGTGTGGCCGTCGGACAATACCGATGCGCTGGACCGCCTCACCTTGCAGGATGGCTTCACCCACGCGTACAACCCCGGAATCATGATGGCCTGGGTCACGGATGTGCCCAACGGGATCAACCGGCGCAGTGTCCCGCTGAAGTTTCGCTTTCTGGTGGCCATGAACGGCTCCTTAGGGATTGGAGTGAATCTGAACAAGTGGACGCCGGAGGAGATGCAACTGGGCGCCCGCTACATTGGCTACTACAAACGGGTTCGGCGCACGGTGCAGAGAGGAGCGCTGTATCGCCTGATGGCGCCCGAGGGCAGCGAATTTTCCGCTAACGAGTACGTCTCGACGGATGGACAGCAGGCCGTGCTCTTTGCTTTTCTTCATTCCCAGCGCTTCGGCACGCCTTTTCCCACGATCTTTCTCCGCGGCCTGGCGGAGGACGCGGTATACAAAGTGGAAGCCATCGATCCCGGGCAGGTGCGAGAGCTGGGCAACGAAAGTGGCGCCTACCTGATGCACCACGGCGTCGACCTGAATCTACGGGGCGACTACGACAGCACCTCCCTGGTGCTGGAGAAGATGCCTTAAAGGAGCCTTTGTAGGCACACGGACCACTGTTTCCCGCGTGAGATCATCTCAGCACTAGCTGCTGCAAGAACTTTGCCGAAGATTAGGGGTTAGGGCTCAAGTGGGCCTGACTTTTTGGCTGCGATGAGGGAACAGATCGATGAGCAAAACGGGACGTTTGGGACCTGCGGTATTGGCGCTTTCGATAATGGTGGCAGGTTGCCACAAAAACAACCCCGATCAAGTGGATGCCGCTGCGAACGGAAACCTGGCGCCGGTAAGTGACACCAGCGGAGCGGCTCCGGCCAGCGAAGCTCCGGCAAGTGCCCCGGCTTCTACGGCTCCGGCTCAACAGGCGGCCCCGGCCGCCAATAACACCGCGCAAGAGCAGCAGCCACAGTATCCTGCTCAGGAGCAGCAACAGTATGCCCAGCCAGCCCAGCAGCCGCAATATCAAGACCAGGGGTACCAGGACCAGGGCTACCAGGATGATTACCAAGTTGCCGACTACGCTCCCGAGCCGCCACCTCCTTTGCCGGAATATCAGCAGCCGCCTTGCCCGGAACCAAACTACATGTGGACCCCGGGCTACTGGTCCTATGCCTCTGAGGGCTACTACTGGGTTCCGGGGGTTTGGGCCGCTGCTCCGTACATGGGAGCTTTGTGGACGCCAGGGTATTGGGGCTACGATTCGGGCCGTTATGGATGGCATCGAGGATTTTGGGGCCGCTACATCGGCTACTACGGGGGCGTGAACTACGGAAACGGCTACGTTGGCCGCGGCTACTACGGGGGATATTGGAACAATAACCAGTTCACCTACAACCGCCAGGTCACGAACGTGAACACCACGATCATTCGCAATACGTACATCACCAACGTGACCAATATCACTACGTATAACCGCGTGAGCTATAGCGGTGGGCGTGGTGGCGTGAATCTTCCCCCGACCACGGCGGAATTGGCCGCCCTGCGGCAGCCCCGGCTGCCCCCGTTGGCCGTCCAGCAACAAAACCAGGTGAGGGCAGCCGCCAACCGGGCACAATTTGCGTCAGTGAACCGTGGCCGGCCGCAGACGGTGGTATTGAGCCAGCCCCTGGCGGTCGAACGGCGTCAACCCGTTGCTGTCGCAGCAGTCCAGCAGCGCCAACTGGCGAGGCCGGTCAACCAGCCAGTCCCGGCAGCACGGCCGGTTCAGCAAGAGCGGCCGGCTCCGCAGGTGCAGCACCCGGTTCAGCAGGAGCGGCCAGTTCCGCAGGTACAGCATCCAGTTCAGCAGGAGCGGCCGGCTCCGCAGGTACAGCACCCGGTTCAGCAGGAGCGGCCGGCTCCGCAGGTACAGCACCCGGCTCCGCAGGTACAGCACCCGGCTCCGCAGGAACGGCCGGCTCCGCAAGTTCAGCACCCGGTTCAGCAGGAGCGGCCGGCTCCGCAAGTACAACACCCGGCTCCACAAGAGCGGCCGGCTCCGCAGGCGCGGCCTGCCCCGGAAAAACGTCCAGAGACCGATGCGAAGCCTAAGCCCAATGAAGAGAAGCCGAAGGAGGAGAACCCTCATCCAGAGGATCAAAACCCGCGGCGCTAACGATCAGACTAAAGAGTCTGCATGAGACTAGGCTTTGCAACACCAACCCGGTAGGGGCGACCTGAAGTGCCTGAAAGTAGCCCTGGACGCAGTCCTGGCACTGGAGTTTGCAGTGTTTTGGCCTTGTATCAGGGCACGACTTTAGTCGGGTCATAAAGAAGTGAAAGAGAATTGGGCTTCAGCCCCTGCCTACTCTTACCGGGTAAAGCGAAAAACCCAGGGGCTTCTAAAAGCCCAGATCTGCGCCAGGCCTGTGCGGCCCGACTAAAGTCGTGCCCTGATACGCGGATACCGAGGGATAGACAGACGTTGCTACCCGCGGGAGCCGATACAAAGCATTACCGCGGTGAGAACCGGAAAACGCGAATCCGAGTTCTCACAGACTCTCCAAAGCCCCGCGTAAGAATCGGGATTGGGTCCCTCTACGTAACCCCCAGGTCTCAAAGGTGAGACCTGGCAGGCTTCGCAGCGCTCTTCCGCAGCCTGTAAAGCCTCTCGGTCAGCGCTTCTTTGCCTCTATTAGCGTTTGGTAGAGGTCAATGGTCTGATCGCCAATCCGGGACCAGCTGAACTTCTCTTCCGCGCGCTTCCGGCCGGCTTCTCCAAAGCGCTTGCGCTGGACTGGGTCGGCAAGCAGATCACTGAGTTTTGCCGCCAAATCCCTGGCGAAACGATCGGGATCACGGGGAAAACTGGTTACTGGATCCTGGTCGAAGGGCACCAGGTAGCCGGTCTCGCCGTCAACCACGACCTCCTTGATACCGCCCGTGGCACTGGCCACGACCGCTGCCTGGCATGCCATGGCTTCCAGGTTGATGATGCCGAACGGTTCATAGACCGAGGGACAGCAAAACACCGCTGCGTGGCTGTAGAGCTGGATGGTCTCCTGCTTGCTCAGCATCTTGTCGATCCAGATCACCCGTGGATTAAAGGAACGTGCCTCCTCCACCTTGCGCCGCAGCTCGGCGGAAATCTCCGGAGTGTCAGGTGCGCCGGCGCAGAGAACGACCTGGGTATCCACGGGCAGGTAGCGAATCGCGTCCACCAGGTGGGTCACGCCCTTCTGGCGGGTAATGCGCCCCACAAACAGTACATACGGAGCAGCAGGGTCGACGCCATAGGCCGTCAAGGCCTCGGTGTCGGCGGTCTTCTGATATTGGTCCAGGTCGATTCCGTTATAGATCACATGCACCCGCTCCGGATCGACGGGGTAGGCGCGTAATACATCTTCTTTGGTGCCGGAGGAGACGGCGATCACCGCGTCTGCGTCCAGAATCGCGGTGCGCTCCATCCACGAGCTCATGGCGTAGCCGCTGCCCAACTGCTCCGCCTTCCATGCCCGCAGCGGTTCCAGGCTGTGGGTGGTGAGCACAAAGGGAACGCCGTACAGTTTCTTCGCCAGGTAGCCGGCCATGGAGACATACCAGGTGTGCGTGTGTACCACATCTATTCCTGCCAGGGCCTTGATCTGGGTCAGGTTCAGTGACAACGCCTCCAGGGCGCCTTTGAACTTCTCCTCCGTGCCCTGGGTAATCTCGCTCCAGGGTTCCAGGCCGCGCACATGGAGGTTGCCCTGGTCGGACTGCTGCCGTCCCCAGCAGTGGACTTCGACTTCAATTTTCCGCGCCAGCTCGCGGCTCAGATACTCCACGTGAACGCCCGCCCCGCCGTAGACGTGCGGCGGGTATTCCCGGGTGAAAAGTCCTGCTCGCAATGCTTCCTCCTGCGTCACATCATAAGTACACCTCCGGCGCACTTCTGTCATTCAGCGCGCGGCGGGATCGTATTGCAGCAGGAATTTGCCCACGGAGAAACCGCGGGTCAGGGTGATGTGATGCGAGAGGATCACATCCGGCCGCTCGAAGCCGCTACTCGGCCAGTTTTCAATCAGCCGGCGCATCCGTGCCAGGTCAAGCATGCGGCTGGCCAGCGGGGAGCCCTGCAGCCTCTCCAGTTCCGTGGCCATTCTGCCCCGCACCGCCTCAAGGTTCAGGTACCAGTCGGCGGATTGGCGGCCCCGCATGGTCCGGCGCAGAGTCGTAGCGGGCAGCCGGCCCACCATGGCTCGGCGAGCCAGGGAACGCATTTGACCCCCGCGAACAAATTCTTCCAGCGGGACCGTGAGACAGAACTCCACCACCCGGCGGTCAAACGTAGGATCGCGATAATCGAGCTGCCATCCTCCCTGGGATGCGACATGGGTTTCGCTCATGTCGCCGTATTCGAGCAAGGTGCGCAGCATGATGCGGCCGTCCGGCGTAGTCCGGTGCAGGTCGTGAAGCGCGTCTCGCTGCAGGTCGGGGCGCTGGGCGATCTCAGGGTTCAGCGGGGTGTAGTCGAGGGAGAAGCTTCGTATGTGCGGATCGGTCATGCGGCGCAGCCAGAAGGGCAACGACGGCCACACTGCGTGGCGAACCATCAAGCGCACAGAGGCGCTGTGCGCTTGCCGCAGTTGCCAGGCGACCCGGGCCAGCGTTCTCCACTGACCGGAGCGAAACCATACTGACAACGCGGGCATGCCTTCATAGCTCAGCGTCGAATTGCCGCAGTTGCCGTTGAGCAGTACGGTGATGCCTGCTTCGCGGGCCCGCGCCATGATGGCGTTCGCCCAGACCTCGTTGCTGGGTCCATAGCATGGGTGGTCATAGAGATTGTTGTTGTGGTCAAGTATGTCGAGGAACGAAGTTGCGCTTGAATCCACCAGGATGTGGCGCATGTTTGGGTAGAGCGCAGCCACTTCGGCGGCCGCTTCTCCCTCGTTGTAAAAATGAGTTGCGCTGCCCGGGCTCTTGAAGTCGCTGCGGGGCACCGCGGTAAAGCAGGTGATCTCAGTGCCGCCGAGCAACCCGGCCGCCGTGGCGGCGACCGCAGCACTATCCAGGCCACCGCTCAATTGCGCGCCCACGCGCCCTCGCGTGCGCAGGCGAACGCGCACCGCCTGGTCAAATCTCTCCCGGAAGCAATCAAGGTATTCCTGCGGAGAGCCCAGGCGCAATTCCGGCAGATCATCGGTTTGCCAATAGCGCCGGAGCTTTTTCTTTTCCCGGTGAATGCTGAGCGCGCATCCCGGCGGCACGCTTTGTATATTGCGAAAGATCGTTCGCTCGGTTGAGGTGTTGACCAGCATCAGATAGCGGGCGAGGTATTCCTCATCGATCTCGCTTCCTACAAAGCTTAGGGGGTGCAGCCCCTTGGGCATGGAGGCGAAGGCGAAGCAGTTTGCTGCGGAAGCATAGACCAAAGGGCGTTCGCCGGTGTGATCGCGAGCCAGGAAGAGATGTTGTTCCTGCTGGTCCCACACCGCGAAGCAGAAGGCGCCGGAGAGATGATCGACGCACTGCTCGCGCCAGCGCCTCCACGCAGCCAGCACCACGTCGCTGTCGGCCATGGCTGCGGCCCGTTGGCTGGGGAAACCCAGCTCCCGGGCAAGCTCCTCGCGGTTATCCAGGCGCACGTCGGCGACCAACGCGCTCACGCCGTCCGCGAAAAGCGGCTGCTGGTCGAAGGAATCTTCCGGGAGGAGCCGAACCAGGCAGCGCCCCATGGCGAGCGAGGGGCTGTTGTACTGCGCGCAGTCATCCCGGCCATAGATGCTGAGCGCTTGTAGCATGGCTTGGCATGCTGCGACCACCGGGATTCCGCCATCGAACGACCAGATTCCCGCGATTGCGCTCATCTCAGAAAACTAGCGCGCAACGTCGCATCGCCACAAGCTTCAGCAGCTGTCACGAATGCCTTGAAAGTTTTAATGAGAGGTAAAGTTCGAACGAAAAGCTCTGGCAGAAAACGCATCTCTCAGCCCAGGGGAAAGAATGCTATGACTTCTGCCGAGTAAAGTGGCCACCGTGTCCGTCATATGCAATATGAGTACTGCCGTTCTCGGCACTCTTAAGGGCGATGATTTGCAGCGACGGAGTGACCCACGGCCTTTTAGCCTGTCCGTTAACCTGGCCAGTTGCGCCGTGATCTTGTACGTCGTGGCTGTTCATGCGAAAGCTCCCTGGAACCCGTGATTTTGGAATACGCCCTGCCACTCGCTACAGCTAGAGCGTAACGCAGGAGGGGGGCACCGTCAATGCGTTCCTCCACGTGATAGTTACTAGAGTAGATACTAAACCCTGGCTTGGGGTTTTCTACACTCTTAAGGGTTAACTTGCTATGGTCGCCGCTCACACTTTTTGGGGATAAAGGATGAAACGGGTTGCAGAGTACCTACTTGGTGGGATTTCGCTTGTCTCTGAACTTCCGCTTCCGGAATTGCCTCTCGTCCAACACAACGATGCTGCGCTGCGTCCGGTCAACATCCGATTGGGCAGCGTGCCCAGCCATTTGCCGGATACGGTAGAGCTGGATCCGTATTGCTTCGCCACCTCTGCGCAATATCTCTTGTGCATTCCAGGGATCGCGCGTTATCTGGTGACCGGTGGACGGGAGATTGTGGTAGAGCCGGATGCGAGTGCTCCCCCACTCGACGTGCGAACTTACTTGCTAGGCTCCATCTTTGTCGTGCTATGCCAGCAGCGCGGGCTGCTTCCACTGCATGCGAGCGCGATCGGCGGCAGAGCAGGAGTGGTGGCGTTCCTGGCGCATTCGGGCCGAGGCAAGTCGACGTTAGCCGCGCATCTTGCGCAGCGCGGCTTTGCCGTGCTGGCGGATGATGTTTGTCTTATCGACACCACACAGCCGGGCACCGCAATGGTGATCCCCACTGCTCCGTGGCTGAAGCTGTGGCGCAATTCTCTGGAAAATCTGGGAAGGCAAGCCGAGGGATTGGAGCGGGTCTTCAGTGAGGACGACAAGTATCGCCTGCCGCTTGCGACCGCGCTGGATCCGGCGCCCATTCGCAAACTGGTGTTTCTCGAAGGCAATGAAGTCTCTGCAACGGCGATTGAAGAGATCTCTCGTCTCGAGGCAGTTCCGCTGCTGATGAATCTTACCCATCATGCGTACCTGCTGGAGGCAACAGGCCAGCGCGAGGAAAATTTCCTGCGTTGCGGCCGCGTTTTGTCGCAAGCCACGGCATACCGGCTGAACCGTCCGTGGGGCCTCACTTACCTGGAGTCCACAGTGGACGCGTTGGAGAGCCTCCTGCTTGAGGAGTAAGTGCTTGCACGCAAGGAAGCCTAAACAGGATGCCTGAAAACCGCTTCCATAAATCCAAAACCATGAGTGGGTGGCCCAGGTCTCGCCTTTGAGACCTGGGGGTTATGCACAGGGACCCATCCCGGTTGGTCAGCGTTCCCTTACGGAAAAGTGTTGAGGACCGTGAATTGAGACTCGACATCTCCGCCCACTACGGTGCGATCGCCGACTTTTACCCAGGTGTGCGCCTTAAGCTGATCCGCATCGCGCGTGACGCCGTAAAAGAGCGTGCTCGCAATGTGCCGGCGGCGAAGCATGAAGTAAGCTGCGAGGCTTTGAGGAAAACAAACGAAGGTCAACGGGCCGTGGCGCACCACAGCGCCGATCGACCACTCAACCCGTCGAATCGTCTCTCGGGCCTTCGCTTGCGAAACGGAAGACTGGGCCTGGATGTCCATGCCCATCCAGGCAGTGAGCCGTTGCACGGGAAGCAAATTAAGCGCGAGGCGGAAGAAGGTGAGCATGCACAATGCTTCTACCGCCAGGGCAATGTCGGCGGTCCTCAGTTGCCTGATACGGCGGAACTCTATTCGGGTTGACGGCGAGCGGCGTGCCGTGGGCGCCGTTCGCGCCGGCCTGGATTGCACAGCGTGCCTGAACATAGCCAGGCGATGGTGCAGGTGGAAGGCCAACCAATCGAGAGGACTGAGCAGCGCATAAAGAGGGAAGAGCACGTCGGGCAGATCGAATCGGCGCCATACACGAGGGCGGAACAGAGAGCGCTCGATGAGGTCGAAGCGATAGCGGAGCGAAGAGTGCAGGCGGAATTCATTCAGAAAATATTGGGTGGTGGGTATTGCTTCCCGCACCGGGCGATATTGGTTCGAAGACATGAGCCGTTTGCCGAAGCGCAGAATGTGCGCGACTTGCGGATGATTGCGATCGAGGCACTCTACCTGCATTGGCTGCGGATCATAGCCAAGAAGATCCTGGCAAAGCAGAATAGCCGCGCTTAATTGCGGTAGCGCCTGCTTTGCGGCCGCCTCTGCGGCGGTGGAACGAAGTTGTTGCGCGTCCATGGTGCGCAGAAGAGCCGCGATATCGGCCAGCCACTTAAGACGCAGCCAGCCGTCGAGCGCTCCATGCACGCAGAGATAGAGCAACAACTGCGCAGCGGGCAATGTCGGAATGCGCTCGGAACCAAGATTGATCCAGTCCTCCCCAACCTGCTCGAGACGAGCGTTGGCGGGCAGCCACGGGTTGCGGAAAAGACGCCAGTGCAAGTCGATGACGAGGCCCGTTTCGGGATGTTCGTAGGAGAAATCTTTTTGGTGCGCCAGGTAAGAGCGCAGCCGCCGCGGGGTGAGCCGGGTTTGCGGCTCGAAGCGGAGGTAGCCCTGCGCACGCAGAATCTCGCTCGCTGGGAAAATATCTTTCTCCGCGACCAATAGATCGATGTCTCCCGTATCCCGCAGCGTGGGGTCGTGAAAGGCGGTGATCGCCAAAGGAATCCCCTTGAAGATGCGGAGATCGATCTTTTGCTCGCGAAAGAGGCGATTCAGGGAGAAGAGGTCGGCGGTTCGCTGCAGGCAGTTGTGCGCGTTGGCTACCGAGCTGGCGCGCAGAGCCGCAGCCGGCTCAACCGGCATGCAGCCGGCTGCGAGAGTGTTCAGGTTGTGGGAGAAGAGAGGCTCAACCTTATGATGTTGGACGATTTCAAGCAAATGAAACCAACGGAGCGGCTGCTGGGCAAGAGACCGGATGCGATCGCCATCGGCGGCTTCTTGCGGCCAGCGCAGGCAGGCCAGCACCAGCTCAAATTCAGGGGAGTAGAGGGCATCACCCGGTTTCATTGACACTTCCCGCTTGCTTTGAGTATCCGGGGAGCCGAAGGCAAGCGGCAAGCCTTGGTCGAGATTTCCCGATTCCAGGTTAATCTTTGGTTACCCTTAACGTTTAAGATAACCCCGGACGCCGGCGGGCGGCGGCGAGGGCTTGTCCGGGCAGCCTGCTATCCTTGGCCTTATGTTCGCCTTTTTGTTCGATCCGATGGCGGGCAATACCTCGGCCCTGCTCATCACCGAGCAGGTGCTGGTATTCGCCGTGTTCGTCGGCTCGGTAGCGGCGCTGCCCGCATTTATCGAGTTTGTCACCGAAGTACGCAAACGCAAGGAACGCATCGACCTGAGCCTGGAAGACGAGGTGGCCAGCTCAATGCGGCCGCGGGTTGCGGGCATGGATGACCTGCTCAGCAGCATTGCGGACCTGATCGACCGGGCGCGCAATCCGGCTGCTTACCAGGACCTGAAGATCGGCAACGAGGTGCTGATTATCGGTCCCAACCAGACGGGGAAGAAGAGCCTGGCGCAGAAAATTGCCCAACTCGCCGGCATGGACCGGGTGGTCACGGTCTTCAACCCGCGCGATAGCGACGCGTTGGCCAAGGCCAAAAGCCTGGTGCGCGGCTACAAATGGCAAAAGGTGATGCTGCTGCTTCCGCGGATTGACCTTGCCTACCAGCAGGGGGATCCGGAGGTTCTTACCGAGCTTGACGCGTTGATCGAGACCACGTCGGAGCGGCAGAACGTTTTGGTGGCGGCCACCACGGTGTCGTTCGAGGCCAACAGCGATCTGGATAACATCTTCGGCATCAAGCTGGTGCTTCCTGGGGCGCGGGTGGGCAAAGCGCATAAGGTCGATATACCCGAGGACTCCCAGCGCATGCTGGCTGAAGTGGCAACCTACTACCTGAATGAAGCCAAGCGCCGCGGCTTTGTTCTGCAGGGGTTCGACGAGCATTCATTCTGCGAACGCATTCTCGACAGCGTGATTAACCCGGCGGAGGTGGAAGACATCGTCGCGCTGTGCGAGACCACTGCGCTTTACCGCAAGCGCAGCAAGCAGGCGACAGAGCTGATCTTTACCGCGGAGATTCTCGAGCTGGCAATGGCCCGCGTGGTCGTCGGCTGAGTATCCCTAGTGTGCGCTGATGCCGGCCAGGAACTTCTGGCTCGGCGGCGGGTAGTGAATAATGACGGTCTGGATTTGGTAGGGCGTGACCGGCACAGTAACTTGGCGACCGTCTGCGACCGGCAACGGCGCGTCTTCAGGCTTCTCCATTAAATTGGCCAGGTTCGCGGAGACAATACCCGGCGGCAGCGTCAGTGTTATATCGCCCCCTTTGCCTGCCCACTCGTAAAAACGCAGCAGCAGCCCATCCCCATCTTCCGTCTTCTTCATCGCGGTCAGGACCACGTTGTCCGGTTCGACTTTCACGAAAGAAAAGCTGGCCGGAAGTTTGCCCGCATGAGGCAAGACCTGCACGGCGGTGAGACGGTAGTTGAAGTCGTAGCCCTGGCGGACGGTGAGGGCCTGCTTCCAGGTTCCCGTGTGGGGATAGAGGGCGTAAGACAAATGCTGGTGGCCCTGGTCGGCTTCAGGATCAGGCGAGGTGGGCGACCGCAACAGGGAGAGGCGCAGCACGTTCCCCTTGGCGTCGTATCCATATTTGGACTCGTTGATCAGGCTGAAGCCATTGGATGCGTCGCCCAGATCCGCCCAGCGCAGCGCCGGCACTTCGAACTTGGCGCTTTCGATGCTGTTGTTGCGCGTCGTCGGCCGCTCGATCGAGCCATAGGGAATCTCGTAAGTAGCCTGCGGGCTGGTGGCGGCTAGTGGGAAGCCGGCCTTGAGCAGCTTGTGGCGCTCATGCCAGTCAATGTCGGTGACAATATCGACCCGGGGCAGCCCATCGTAGAGCGTGATGTCCTGCACGAAGGTGGACGCCTGCCAATGCCGGGTGACCCGCACCACCGCTCGCAGAGGAGTGCGCTCGGCCAGCTGCACGGAATCCACCATGGTCAGGTCGGTGAAGACCTTGTCGAAATCGGCGTCGATGTTCCAGGCGTCGTATTCCTTGGGCGTGTCCACGAATGCCTGCAGCAGGTTGCCGCAGCCGCCGGCGGCAATGGCGTCAAAATTGGTCTTCTTGTTCACCAGGCTGGTGATGCAGCCGGTTTTGGGATCGACCACCACGCGCAGGAACTGGTTTTCCAGCGTGTGCTGGTCGGCGCTGACCTGCACGACCGGGGCCGCTGTGCCTTTGGCCGGCCGGACGTAGACCAGCTCATAGCCAAGAGAAGGAACATCCGGCACCAGGGCCCGGACGCCGAAGGCATGGGTCGCCGAATTGGTGAGCGAGCTCTCGGCCTCGAGGACCTTGCCGGCCCCATCGACCACTTCAATCGCAGACGCTGCAGCCGGCAACTGCACGGTGAATTCAACCAGGTCAGTGCGCGGCCAGGCCAGGGGATTGAAGACCAGGATAGGCACGCCCTTGTTGCCGCTTTGCGTATCGATGTAACTGGCGATGGTATTGGAGGCCTGGCCGGTTGCCGCGTCCGCAGTAAAGCGGACCATGTCGTAATCTTTCTGCGCGTCCTGGTAGATGACCCCGATGCCCGAGCCCGCGGCCAGGTCGTGGAACTGGTTGAAGAGGATCTTCTTCCATGCCTCGTTGAACTGGTCCGCTGGATAAGGAGTCCCCGTGAGCCAGGCGAGCGAAGACCACTTCTCCGCGTTCAGCATCTCTTCTTCGCTCTCGCGCATGTTGCGTTTGTGGTTGGCCTGGGTGGTGAATACCCCCCGGTGAAATTCCAGATAGAGTTCATCGTTCCAGACCGGCAGGCTCCATAGCCCGGCGGAGGGTTGGGGCAATTTGGTGTCACCCGCGGCCAGGGTCTGGTAATTCCAGACCGGCGAGTGTGCGGTGTCCAGCTTTTTCTCGACCGCGGAGAAGAAGGCGCCGGCAACGCCGAAGTTGAGCTTTGCGTAAGCCTTGTCGGGCTCCAGCCAGCGGTCGCCGGCATCCAGCATGGCGCGGGTGGGGCCTCCGCCGTGATCTCCAATGCCATACAGGTGCATCAGCTCCGTGCTCCCGGGATTGTCCTGGCGCGCATGGGCAAAGGCCTTTGCCATGTCGATGGGGTCGATGTCGTTGACATAATTGTGGGGGAAGTAGGCGAGCACGCGGCTGCCATCCGGAGACTGCCACCAGAAGAGCTTGAGGGGAAGCTGGTTGGTCTCGTTCCATGCCATCTTCTGGGTAACGAAGTAGTCGACCCCGGAGCGTTTGTAGATCTGCGGCAGCTGCCAGTTGTATCCAAAGGAATCGGGGTTCCAGCCGATGCGCACATCGACGCCGAAGCGAGACTGGAAGTAGCGCTTGCCGATCAGCAATTGCCGTACCTGCGATTCGCCATCCGGCATATTAAGGTCGGGCTCTACCCACATGCCGCCCACCATCTCCCAACGGCCTTCCTTTACCCGCTGCTGAATCCGTTGAAACTCGGGCGGGTATTTCTGTTCCAACCATTCGTCGTAGGCCGCGGCCGATTGGCTGTAGGTATATTTTGGATACTCATCCATCAACTGCAGGGCAGTCCCGAAGGTCTGGCGCACCACCTCGACGGTCTCGGTCGAAGGCCACAGCCAGGCGGCGTCGATGTGGGCGTTTCCGGTGAGGTGGATATCCGCCTGCTGCAGCAAGGGACGGAGGGTCATCATGCCCTCCTGAGCCTGGCGCAGAGAATCGTCAAAAGCAGCCTGGTTACCGCCACTTAGAGATGTCAAGCTGACCTTTTGGATGAAGGATTGCAGCTTTTGCGATGTGTCCTTGCCACCCTCTCCCAGGGCAGGCAGAAGCAGGGAAGCGGAGACTGCCTCCTGGCGAAGATCTTCCGGGTTGGGGCGATTGGCAGCAAACTGGATGGTCTCTTCCGAGCCACGAAAGCCTTTTTTATCCGCGGTGTGCAGCAGCTTTACGGCTACCAGCACTTTGTCTCCCGGGTGGGCGTCGGCGAAGAGCACGATGGGCTCGAGGTCTACCCCCATGGCCACCCGGCGGCCGTTGAAGTAGATGATCTGGGTCACGGATCGTTCGTCCTCAATGCTCACGTTGAAGGAGATCTCCGCACCGGTCAGATCGTATCCATTAAGGGTTTTGGGCACTTCGAAGGCGGCCCGCAGCCAGACGGCGTCGGCCGGCAGGGTCGCGGGAGTGGTCATCGCCTGCCAACCGGCATCGCCTGCGGAAGGCGATTCGCCGTGTTGCAGGTCCCCGGCGTGATACTGCCAACTAGGGTGGGGGAACTCCGACAGGCTGGCGAGCTTATCCAGCACTTTCTGGGATTCAGGGGTTAGCAGCGAGGGCAGCGGCTTCTCTTGTTGTGCGCTGGCAGTCAGGTTGAGGAAAGGGACGAGGCAGAGGAGAAAAAGCAGACGTTTGGCGGACAGCATGAAAGAGGATCCCTCGCAGCGGAAGTTCAAATGGCACCCCAGCTTAGCAAGCTTCGGGGGTCAGGGCAAAAGGGCCAGGCCGCCGCATTCCACGAGTCCACTGGCCTGTGTTAACGTGGGGCGTGCTGATCCGCCCGGGTTCGAGACGGACCACAGATACCGGCGGAGTTTAACTCATGGTTCAAGCGGCCGTAACGAGGACTACAGTCAGCAGCGATTCCACTCCCACCAACTACCGGGCCATGGCGATGGTGACCACATTGTTCTTCATGTGGGGATTTCTTACCTCGCTCAACGACATCCTTGTTCCCCACCTGAAGTCGATCTTCGAGCTGAACTACGCCCGGGTGATGTTGATCAACTCCGCGTTCTTCGGTGCATATTTTATCTTCGCCATCCCGTCGGGCAAGCTGATTGAGAAGATCGGCTACAAGAAAACGATGGTGGCCGGGTTGTTGATCATGGCGGTTGGGGCTTTGCTCTTTGTGCCGGCCGCCGATGCGCCTTCGTTTGAGTTATTTCTGGCGGCGCTGATCGTGCTGGCCGCGGGCGTGACTGCACTGCAGGTAGCCGCTAACCCATACGTAACCGTGCTTGGTCCGGCGCGCACCGCGTCCAGCCGGCTGAACCTTACCCAGGCGTTTAATTCGTTGGGAACCACCATTGCTCCCTACGTTGGCGGGCTGCTGATCCTGGCGGCGGCGCCGCTGTCGTCGAGCGAGCTGCAGAAACTTTCCACCTCGGCGCTGCTGGCCTACAAACAGCACGAAGCCTCTTCGGTGAAGATGCCGTATGTCGGCATCGCGCTGGCCCTCACCTTGCTGGCGCTGGCCATCGCCATGTTCAATTTGCCGAAGATCGAGGCGACGCGGGAGTTCCGTCCCATGGGTGAGACGGACGCGGCGGCCAGAGACTTATGGAAACAGCGCCAGCTGGTGCTGGGAGCGCTGGGGATTTTCCTCTACGTGGGGGCCGAGGTTTCCATCGGCAGCTTTCTGATCAACTATTTCACCCAGCCTGACATCGGAAACCTGAGCGTGAAAGTCGCCGCCGGCCTGGTTTCCCTTTATTGGTTGGGTGCGATGATCGGCCGCTTTATCGGCTCGGCCGTGCTGCAGAAGCTGCCCACGCGGGCAGTGCTGGGCACGGTGGCGGTGGTGGCGTGTGTGCTGGTGCTGACTTCCATGGCCAGCACAGGCTGGCTGGCCATGGGCACCATCATTTGTGTCGGGCTCTTCAACTCCGTCATGTTTCCCAGCATTTTTTCGCTAGGGATCGAGGGGCTGGGGCCACTGACGGGAAAAGGTTCCGGCCTGCTGGTGATGGCGATTGTTGGGGGAGCCATTATTCCGGTGACGGAAGGCGCGCTGGCCGATCACATCGGCATCCACCATGCGTTTATTTTGCCCGCGCTCTGCTACATATACATCGCGTTTTACGGATTCAAAGGTTCTGTGTCAAAGGCTGCGCCGCTAGCCGGATAGCGTGTCTCTGGAAGGAAGGGCACGGCTTCACAGGCGGCGAAAAAAGTGCCGCTTTGCCTGAAGCGCTTTCAGGGTAGGAAATGTCATGAAATCATCGTGGGCTTTACAGGCTGCGGAAAAACTCATGTTTTGTATCAGGGCACGACTTTAGTCGGGCCATAAACGATTGAAAATACGTCGGCCTTTAGGCCCTGAGGTACGTCTTTCTTGCCCGATCGCGAGTTTTTCGCACAACTCGGCGCGATTGACAGAAGTGAGTAAATGTTTTCTCATACGGCGCAGACGATCTTGCCCTTCGACGCAATCCTTTTTTGAGGACGAGCATGCAACGACGCAGTTTTCTAAAAACAGGCGCGCTGGCCGGGTCTGCGTTTCTCTTCTCCCGCAACCTACCCGCAGCCGCAGCAGGGCCTGACGACGCGGTTATCGAGATCATGCTCGACGAACCGCTCGGGACGATCTCGCCGATGATCTACAGCCATTTCACCGAAGAGCTGGGTGCGGTTATCTATGATGGGGTGTGGGTCGGCGAGAAATCGAAGATCCCGAATACCGGCGGCATTCGCACCGCCCTCATCGAGAAGATGCGGGAGATTAAAGCACCGGCGGTACGCTGGCCGGGCGGCTGTTTCGCCGACAGCTACGACTGGCGTGATGGTGTTGGCCCTAAGGACAAGCGTCCGCGCCGTACCGATTTCTGGGTCGACGATCCGGATTCGAAAAACCTTCCCAGGAAAGGTGTACCAAGCTACGACCCGAATGCGTTCGGCACCGACGAGTTTTGCCGCTTCTGCAAACTTGCCGGCGCGGAGCCGTATATCGCGGGCAATGTTCGCAGTCTGAATGCCTACGTTTTCGACCAATGGGTTGAATATTGCAACTCCCCGGCCGGCAGCACCTCATGGTCTGAGGTACGGGCGGCGGGCGGATCGCCAGAACCGTATAACGTGCAGTATTGGGGTGTAGGCAACGAGAGCTGGGGTTGCGGCGGTAACTTCACGCCCGAGGAATACGCCAGCGAATACCGCCGCTATCAGTCATGGTTGCCGAGCTATGGCGTCGATCTGAAACTCATTGCCTCGGGGCCAAACCAGGACGACGTGGACTGGACAACCCGTTTTTTTCAAAACATCTTCACCTCAGGCCGCGCGGTGAAACCGCCCTTTGGCTGGTCGATGCACTACTACACTGACTTGCCCGAGGCGCTCAAATTCACCGCCGAGGATGTGTATCCCGGCTATGAACTGGCCAATCGGATGGAGAAGATCATGCTGGACCACTGGACGGCGATGGGCGTCTACGACCGCAACCATCACGTCAAACTAGTGGTTGACGAATACGGCCCCTGGTACCGCTTCAGCGATACGAAACTTGACCCCAGCCACGTGCTCGGGCAGCAGCTAACGGTTCGCGATGCAATCATGACTGCGCTCACGCTCGATACCTTCAATCGCCACCCGGACAAAGTTGCCATAGCGGCGTGCGCGCAGCTGATCAATTGCATCGATTCGCTCTTCCTCTCCCATGAGGAGCACTTCATCACGACGCCGGTATTCCATGTCTTCGACATGTACAAGGGGCACCAGGGAGGGCAGGCCGTACGCGTCCAGTTTTCTGTGCCGGACATTTCCTTTCCTCGCAAAGCGATTAAGAAGCAGCTCAGTTCTACCGGCGACGAGGCTGTCGTAGGGGGTCCCGACTCGCGCTTGTGGGGGCTGAACGGCTCCGCTTCGGTTACCGGAAAAGTGTTAACGGTCACGGTGGTGAATCCCCATCTGACCGAGCCCCGCGCTTCGCAGATTCTGCTGAGAGGCGACGCCGGGGCGGCGTCGGCCGAGACGGAAGTGCTGGGCGGGGAAGACCTCCACAACCACAACACCTTCGAGCAACCCAATGCGGTCACAACCAGGAAGGCGACGGTGACGGTTTCGGGTAAGGTGGTGCAATTCACCTTACCCCCGTCTTCGGTGACCCGGTTAACGATCACGCTGACGTAGCGTCCTTACTGTGTGGACGGCATAAACCACCATTGCATTGCTGGGGATGAGTGTGTGCCGTGTACGCTCCGGTCGGGATGACAAATTGATTTTGAAGTCGAGATTTTGACACCGAAACGGAATTGTCATCCCGAGAGGCTGTGACTTTTCGATTTTTTTTGTGTTTTCTGCACACCTAACCAGATTTTCGACCACTCCACAAAATCGTCATCCTGAGAGCCTGTGACTTTTCGATCTTTTCGTCTTTTCTGCACGTCTACCGGATGATTTTTCAACCCCAAGCAAACCCGTCATCCTGAGCGAAGCGCCTCGCAGATCTATCGCATAACGAACGGTTTAATGCGCGAAGTCGAAGGACCCCGGCGATGCTTGTTGGCGGATGCTCTTCTGGGCTTTCCGGCCACAAACCATGAGGGAAAACCTTTGGCCTCTCCGTGCTGGTCTTCTATCTACTCTTTCTTGGTCGTCACCCTTTTAACGCGCGATGAGAGTATGGCCGACAACGTCGATTGGATCGCAAAGCACAATCCGGGCGTGGGAAGGCCCTCACCGTGACCACTTCGGAATTAATCGATGGAATCCAAGCCCTCCCAAGCTTATCGAGCAGCAGGGCCTTGTGGCGTAAACACCTTGTGAAAGCTGACGGAATCGGCGGTCCCCAGAAGCTGAGGCGCTCCCCCGACTAATTTAACAAGCTCGGCGTGAGCGGTGAACGAATGGCTTCCCGGTGTTAGCCGGAACTGCGTGGACGCATGCACTCGCATTGCCTTGCCGGGAGCGAGTAAACAGACAGTCTGCGAGTCTTCGCTCCCACCATATAGCTCGGCACTCGTAAGGTGGTCTGCAGGAAAGCTCCCACCCGCCACGGTGAGGTATAAAGTCAAAACTTGTGTCTGCGGTATCTTCCAGTCAATCGAAACGGGAAATTTGATTGGTTTACCTCCAGTGTTAGTGATGACGAAATCGATCAGTTTAGTGCCATCTGCTTCCAGATCCCCTGTTCCAAGGGCTAGGTCAAGACGAACAGGAAAACCTGCTGAATGGCCCGGAAGATCTGAACCGGGGGTGGGTCCGAAGATTTGTGGCCAGACGGAACTGGTACTTTGAGTGAAAGGTGCCAAAGGACCGACCAAGAGTTCAACGTTTTCAGCATTGAAGGGACAGACTGGACTGCATTGAAGGGACTGCATTGAAGGGACAGACGAAGTAACCACCGTCCGAAGGGTTTCAGCGTGGTGATATGAATGGGTGTTATTTCGTCCCCTCAATGCCGGTGTGATCTCGATCGGGTGGTGGCCGGGGTTGGGCGAGTTTGAGAACCCCTGGCTTGGGTTTACGTCCGTCTAGGTCTATATACTGCTCTCCAGAGAAAAGCTCATGGCAGAACCGAAAAACTTCTTCGGCAGGGATGGTCGAGCCGCTCATTCAAATGGGACTTATGACGTGGCGAAATACTTGGTTCTTCTGTTCGCCGCCCTCTCCGCCATGCTGGATCGCCTTCTGCACCATGGGCACGTTCTCAAATGCGGCCCCCGCAGCTGGCGAACCAAGACCGGCAGTCCGGGAGAAAGCCAATGACAAACCCAACCACAACAGCAACGGCAAAAAGAAAAGCGATAAGGATGCCGGGCAAAGAACGCCCGGCGGCGTCGCGACTCGCGATCCAAGGGCCTCCCACGCCGGAGCCTCACCCTAGGAATACTGGCAGAAACACGAAACCCTCCGACAGCCAGCCCATCGGGCCAACTGCAGAGGGTCTCGATTACCGATTCCTTCGGAGCCAACCCCGTGTCATCGGCCATGGATCACTCCGCAAGGCGCGACCCCGGCAGAGTGAAACCACAATAGCAAACAACACCTCGAGGGCTCAATCCTAAGCCTTGCAAACGCACGCTGCTGCAGGGTAAAACAATCACGTCTTCGGCCAATCCCGTTGGCCGGTTTTGAACTGATAACGTATGGCCGGTTTTGAGGTGATAATCGAGGGGAGTGGCAACCCCACGAGCGAGAAATTGTCTCTCATTTGACAGGGCCAGTGTAACGCCAGCCCTCCCCTGAAAGTCTCGTCATCGTCGAGGTTTTGTTGTCAGGTTTTGTCAGGTGTTGTTCCCCGCGAAAAGATCGTTACAGATCGAAGGCAAGGCGTGCTCACCTTACGACGCGTAAAAGCATAGTTTCCCAAAGCCCAAGTCCCGTCTGACAGCTAAACTGCGCGAGATGAAGGCTACTGAGCTCTGGAACCTTTCATGCGGCGCCAGAGGAGAGCGTGAAAAGTACTTAACAAAACCTACATGCGAATTTCATCCAGCAGTGCGCATCATTGCGTTGTGCAATTTCCTTAATGATCGGCTCTGATAAGGCAGTCTCAACGCCAAGGGGTCATACGGCAAGGTGTATTCGCACAGTTTGCCGTCCACCTACCCGACATGACAGCCGTATGCGGGAAAGCCGCACGTGCAGGCTCTGTGCCGGGACTAGTAACATGCGTCCCTGCCGCGATCCCTCTTTCTCAAAGGGGATCAAAGTACCTGTAGAACGGGGCGAACATCATGAAAGAAAAGCCGATCGCATTTCTGCAACTGGTTAGGCACCTGGAAGAGGCTGTTGGAGAGAGAACGGGCTATGCTCTGCTCGATCCATTTTCGTGTCAGACTTTGATGGATGGTAGGCCAGCGATTGTAGCAATCCAGAGCGCCGGAAAAATCATTGCTCAACACCTTGGGCTTGCCGACTACGTGTTTGTAATCGTCGTGACAAACCAAAAGCCAAACACTGCCGGGCATATAGAACTAGACCACAGCGATCGATATGTCTTTGTAGAACTCTCCCCCGAGGTATGTGGCTACAAAGATGCAGTCCTCGCAGTTTTGTGTCACGAGCTTTCCCACAAATTCCTGCATACGCATGGCATTAAAATTGGCACGACCGTTCTAGAACAAGAGTTCCTAACCGACGTCACAGCAGTTTATCTCGGGCTGGGCAAGATCATGTTGAATGGCTGCGAATGCCGGAGCGTCAAGCAACGGACTCAAGACGGCAAAACGTCGACCGAAACCCACGTTTTGAGGACCGGCTACATATCACGCGATTGTTTTGCGTTCGTATACCGACTGGTCTGCGCTATGCGAAGAATTTCTCGTGACACGTGCTTAAGAGGTCTATCTGTGGCTGCCAGGGAGGCAGTTCAGGCTGTAGAGTCGAAATACGCCAATTGGTTTAGCCCAGAGTTTTGCGGGGCTAACGGCGTCGCAATGCTTGGTGACGATCTAAAAGCAATGGTGGAGGCGTGTCAGGATGAAGCTGCCGCGCGTCACCGCACTCTTCGCACTATTGACGAGACGTTCAGGTCTATTGGAACGAGGATTAACAAGTCGCACATGCCACTAAAGGAGGCACAGCAGCAAATTGCGTGGCTTTCAGAACCGCAACCTAATCCTCACATACTTTTTTTGAATTGCGTACAGACTAGAGAGTCCATAGCGGAATTATTATCCATTCACGAACTTCAAATGAAAGATCTCTTGCCGGAGTTGAAGCAGGTCGAAACAATGGTCTCGTGGAGATATCGGCCCCGACGCGGAAATAGCGACGAAATTGTAGAATGCCCCCTAGACGGAAGTAGCTTAAGGGTGCCAGTGGGCCGGAAGCGATTCCTGGTGACTTGCCCATCCTGCAAATACAGATTCCTTGTGAATACAGGACAGGATCGTGAGGCAGGGGACTTAGGGCAAGTACCGTGGAAGTTAATCCGAACGTCGAA
>Ga0302326_10007699_pt1 | contig 23881 bp, 20 predicted proteins | sample Palsa_T0_3_FD_202264 | JGI IMG/M metagenome (GOLD analysis project Ga0302326, IMG submission 202264) | Peat permafrost microbial communities from Stordalen Mire near Abisko, Sweden - Palsa_T0_3 | ecosystem: Environmental > Terrestrial > Soil > Palsa > Peat permafrost | place: Sweden: Abisko... | reverse complement strand
GGTGGCCGCCGCCGCCTCGGGACCGGCGCGCGCTCCGGGCAACGCCGATGATGCCGCGCGGCAGGCGGAACGTCGGGCGCGGCTGGCGCGCCATCCCTACCTGGCCCGGGGGGCAAAGGCCAAGACGCTCGTCGATGAGGCGCGGTCCCAGCTGGTGACGGGCACGCCCGAGCGAGCGCTCGGGCTTTTGCACATGGCCAACAAGCTCGACCCCAGTCACAACCCGGGCGCGGCCGTGCGCAGCGAGGCCCAGGCGCAAAAAAACGTGGAGCGGGTGAAGGCCGAGTTCGAGAAGGCGCGGGAGGCCACGGCGCTCGGGGACGCGGCGGCGGCGGTGACGGCGTACCGGGCCATCCTCGCGCTCGACCCAGCGTCGCACGAGGCGGCGCTCTCCGCGGCGCAGCTGTTGGCTCGCTCCGGCGGGCTGGCCGAGGCCAGGCCGCTCGCGCAGACGGCGGTGCAGCTCAAGCCGGACCACGTACAGAGCCTCGTGCTGCTCGGGAACCTGTGCGGACAGCTGGGCATGACCAAGCTTGCCAAGCGTCACCTCGAGGCCGCGCTGGAGCGTGAACCCGACAACGCCGAGGCGAAGCAACTCCTCAAGAAACTGCGCTGGGTGTAACCTTTTGAGGGGGGATGGCCGACCACGAACCCGTCATCGGAATTGACCTGGGGACCACCAACAGCGTGGTGGCCATCGTGCAGGGAGGCCAGCCGCAGGTCATCAAGAACCGCACCGGGCAGGCGCTGACGCCGTCCATGGTGGCGGTGACCGCCGGCGGCAAGCGCCTGGTGGGACACCTCGCCAAGCGTCAGGCCATCACCAACCCCGAGAACACCGTCTACGCGAGCAAGCGCCTCATCGGCCGCAAGTACAGCTCGGCGCAGATTCAGAAGGCGCGTGAGGTGCTGCCCTACCACCTGGTGTGCGGGGAGCACGACGACGTCCGGGTGCAGCTGGGCGACCGTCCGGTGTCGCTCCCCGAGGTGTCGGCCGCGGTGCTGCAGGAGCTGCGTAAGGATGCCGAGGCGCTCCTCGGGCGGACGGTGACCAAGGCCGTGGTCACCGTCCCGGCCTACTTCAACGACGGGCAGCGGCAGGCGACGAAGGACGCCGGGCGCATCGCTGGGCTGGACGTCTTGCGCATCATCAACGAGCCCACCGCCGCCGCGCTGGCCTACGGCTTCGCCCGCAACGTCAACGGGAAGATTGCCGTCTTCGACCTGGGAGGCGGGACGCTCGACGTCAGCGTGCTCGACGTCTCCAAGGGCGTCTTCGAGGTGGTGGCCACCGGCGGGGACACCTACCTCGGCGGCGAGGATTTCGACAACCGCATCATCGAGTGGCTGGTGATGGCCTTCGCCAAGGAGCACGGCGTCGACCTGCGCAAGGACCGCATGGCGCTGCAGCGGCTGAAGGACGCCGCCGAGCGGGCGAAGATGGAGCTCTCCACGGTGCAGGAGACGGCCATCAACCTTCCCTTTCTCTACACGCCCACCGGTGGGACGTCGGCCCTGCACCTGCAGGCAAGCCTCAGCCGCACCAAGCTCGAGGAATTGACGCGCGATTTGGCCGAACGCACAGTCCAGATTGCCGAGCAGGTGCTGGGCGAGGCCAAGGTGAAGGCGTCCGAGCTCAAGGAAATCATCCTCGTCGGCGGGATGACGCGGATGCCCATGGTGCAGGCCCTGGTGCAGCGCCATTTCAAGGAGCCCTCCAAGGGCGTCCACCCGGAAGAGGTGGTGGCGCTCGGCGCGGCCATCCAGGCCGACGCCCTGTTGCGGCCGGACAGCCAGGTGCTCTTGCTCGACGTGACGCCGCAGAGCCTCGGCGTGGCCATCGCCGGGGGCTACACCCGGCGGCTCATCGGAAAGAATACGACCGTCCCCACCTCGGTGACCGAGACGTTCCACACCAGCCGGGATGGCCAGACGACGGTGAAAATCATGGTCCTCCAGGGCGAGAGCGACATCGCCCACCAGAACGAGCTCCTGGGCGAGTTCATCCTCTCCGGCCTCAGGCTTGCCCCCCGGGGCGAGGTGGAAATCGACGTCACCTTCGACATCAACGCCGAGGGCATCGTCTCCGTCTCGGCGCGGGACCGGGAAACCGGGGTCCAGCAATCCATCATCGTCACCGCCTCCGGAGGCCTCACCGACAACGAGCTCAAGGAGATTCTGGAGGACCAGGAGGACTTCATGATTGAAGCCCACACCTCCACGGAAGTCGCCTTCAAGCGCACGGCTCTGGAAGCTGCGGCCAAGGAGGTGGAGGCGCTCATGCCCCAGGTGCGCCAGCTCGCCGGGTCCAGCGACTTCGGCCGCGATGCGCTGCGCAAGGCGGAGGGCATCCTCGTCTCGAGCCGCGGTGCGCTCAGGAGCGAGGACATCATCCTCCTGGCCGACTGGATTGACCAGTTGGAGAAGACGCGGACGCTCTTCGTCGGCGTCCTGGAACGGCTGGGGGCGAAAGAGAAGTGAGCGGCGCCCGGGCCATCCAGCTCGTCGAGGCGGGTCTCTGGTTGCGAATGAGCGGCGACCTGGAGGGAGCCCGGAGGCTCTTCGAGCAGGCGCTCCGTCTCGACCCGGAGTGCGACCGGGCGCGCGAGCTGCTCGGCACGAAGCCCGCGGCGGCCGAGGAGCTTCCCGAGGAGCTGCAAAACGTGCCCAGCTCCAACACCAACCTCTTCGCCGTGCCGCTTCCCAGGCTCTTTCCCGAGTCGATGTCGGAAGGCCCCGACGCCCCCACCGACCCCTTCATCCCCCTCTCCATGGTGCCGCCGCTGGCTCCGGCCTACGTCCCTCCGCCGGCAAAGCCTCTCGCTTCAGCCCCGCCCGCTGCGCCGCCCCCGCGCGCCACGCCTCCGCCCGTGACTCCGGCGCGGGCCCAGAGTGGAGGCACCCCGCCGCCCGCGCCTCCACCCCGCGTCGCGACGGGGCGCTGGACGCCCTTGCCGGCCGGCGCCCCGCGGGCACCCTCCGGGACGGGGACGCCCCTGCCTGCGGCTGCACCGCGCGCCCCTTCCGCGACGCCGCTGCCGGCGGTCGCACCGCGTCCCCCTTCCGGGACGCCGCTGCCGGCGGTCGCGCCACGCGCGCCTCCCGCGACGCCCCTGCCCGCGCCTGCGCAGCGCACGCCCTCACCCTGGGCCGGACGCGTCCCCAGCGGGGCGACGCCGCTTCCTGCCGTGGCACCGAAGGCTCCGTCCATGGAGGCGACGCCGTTGCCCGCCCCGTCCACGTCGACTGCGGCCGCGGCGGCGGCCTTCACGCTTCCGGCGTCCCTCCTCACGCCTGCGCCACTGCCCACCCCGGCAGTCGTCCCCCTCCCGGAGCCCGCGTCGCGCTCCGCGTCGGCCGTGGCCACAGGGCAACCCTCCACCGTGGCCTCGGATGACTGGTGGACGGACGGCGACAGCCCACCGACGCCTCCCAAGGATGCGTGGGAAGTCGGACGGCCTCAGCCCACCACCCTTCCTCCCTCCGCGGCCACCGACACGGACACCTTGAATATGGTGAAGCCGCTGCCGGCGAGCGCCGGGGGGACGCCCCTTCCGGCGCAGATGCCCTCCGACCCCCGGCACGAGGCGCGGATGCTGCTTCAGCGCGCCACGGAGCTGCAGGAGCTGGACGACCACAGCGGTGCGCGCGAGCTGCTCCTCGAGGCCCAGGCCCTCGACCCCGAGGCCACCGAGATTGAGCGCGCCCTCGCCGAGAGCGAGCAGACGCTGCAGGCACTCTACGAGTCCAAGCTGGGCAAGCTGAGCGTCGTCCCGCGGGTGAGACTCCGAGACGACGAGGTCATCTGGCTCAACCTCGACCATCGAGCGGGCTTCATCCTCGCCCAAATCGACGGGTCCCTGACATTCGACGACCTCTTCAGCGTCTCCGGGATGTCGCGGCTGGACACCGCGCGAATTCTCGTCCAGCTCCTCGAGCAGCGCGTCATCGTTCGGTAGGGGCCTGTCGGTCTCCGCAAGCGGAAAAACGCCGCCGCGCCGAGGCACCTAGGCGCCGCGGAAACCATCAATAGACAAGGTTTGCCATGAAGTTGGGGGTGCGACCGCCACGGACGTCCTTGGTCCAGGCGTCCAGTTTCCCATGCCCCATCGACCAGAACTTGTGACAGCGCTCGAAGAATTGAAGCACGACCTCGGTCTCGCCGCGCTCGAGGAGGGCCTGCGCCAGTGCCATGTTGGGACCGAAGCTCATCAGCTGCGGGGACCCGGGCATCTCGGCCGCCATCAGAAGCCGCTGTCGCGCTTGTTCGAGATCGCCCCTGGCCAGAGCAAGCTGTCCCAGGACGTGGTGGCCACAGTGAATGGCATTCCCGTAGTTCCAGTCGGTAAGGAACTGCGGAGCAAGCTCCAGAAGCTCGAGCGCCAGAGCCTCACTCTCTTCGTACCTCCGCTCCGCGAGCGCCCTCTTCGCCAGGTCTCCGAGCGCGTAGAAGCGCTCGGGACTGCCCGCTGGCAAGCGGTTTTCAGCGACAGGAGTCGGTGCAATGGATGCCGGAGGCTCGAACTCGGGCACCTCGTGCAAAGACCAATCACCGGACGGGTCGACTTTGCGAGCCCGCACAATCAACTCCTCCGCAAGCTCCGGCTTGCTGTACTGAAGAAAGCGAGCGGCATGCGTGAGAATGCGCGGGTCGTCGGGACGCCGCTCGAGGTGCCCGCGCCACAGGCTCTCGGCGCGCGCGAACTGCTGAGCGTCGCCGACGCCGCAGAAGGCACATCCCGTGACTTCCGCGTCGGAAGCGTTCTCGATGAGCCAGAGCGCGTGTCGTTCCAGGTGCTGCGCGGCCTCGAGCGATGCCAGCATCGCCCCGGCGTAGTAGCCCAACAGCTGACTCCGGGTCATCAAGTCGCCGGGCGCACCTTCGAGCCGTTGCTCGAGCGCCCCGACCTCGTCGGCCGTCAACTGCATGCCGGTCAGGACGTCGTCGGGGGGCACCATCGGAAATTTCATGGCTCGGTCTCCATCGCTGCGCCGAGGGCTCCACAGGCTTCGGAGGCGAAAACCATGGTGTGTTGCGCTTGGGCAACCGTACACCGTCGCCGTCGAGACCTGGCAGCCACCCCCCGTGAGCTCGCGGACGGCAAACCCCGTCCGTTCTCCCCGCCTTTTCTGGTGCTGTGCTGGCCGCCGCACCCCGGAAACTGTGGCTTTCAAGCCCAGAGCGACGGCTGCTTGGATGCGGTCCGGCGTGCTCGACATCTTCCAGGCGACGCAGCCGCACGACTGGAACGCGGCCCGGGCGCTACTCGCCTTGTACGGGGCCGAGCTCGAGAGGGACTTCGGCCTTACGGGTGTCACCGAGACGCAAGAGGCGCTCGAGGCCGCGTACCCGGCGCCGGGCGGCCTGTGGCTTGCGTCGTCCGGGGAGCCGGTGGGCTGCGTCGCACTCCGGCCGCTTGGGCCCAAGGAGGGCGAGTTGAAGCGCCTCTTCATGCTGCCTGGGGCCCGCGGGCGCGGTGTCGGCCGGTCGCTCCTCGAGACGGCACTCGGCGCTGCGCGCGCCGCGGGCTTCAGGAGTATCCGCCTGGACACGCTTCCGGGCATGGAGGCAGCCCAGGCCCTCTACGCGGCGCTCGGCTTCCGTCCCTGTGCCCCCTACGGCGCAAGGACCCTGCCCGGGGCGCGGTTTCTTGAGCTCTTGCTCGACGCCGCCGGGACGGCGCCTCGGGACGGCGGCCCTAGCCGCGGATGATGGCGGTGAAGAGGCCGCGCACCGCCACCTTTCCATGCTGGTTGACGGACTCGGTGCGCACCGCCAGCACCTCGTGACGTCCGCGCTGGGAGACCTCGGTCAATTCCCCGTGCGTGGTGAGGACGTCGCCCGGCCTCAGCACCTCGAGAAACTCGAAGTCCTGCTCGCCGTGGACGAGGCGCAGCAAGTCGACGCCCAGCGCCGGGTCGAGCATCGCCGCCCCGAAGGGGGCCATGGCGAAGGTGACGCAGAAGGTGGGAAAGCCGATGACACTTTTGTAGGGCCCGCGCGCGGCGGCCGCCTCGTCGTGCAGCACGGGGTGGACGTCGTCGGGAAGGCCGGACAGCCCGAGGTTGGGGGCGCCGCCGGAGATGGCGGCCAGGTACTCGCGGAGCTTCTCGAGCCCCACCGTGTAATGAAACGGGCCCCAGCGGCGGCCGACGAAGGAGATGTTGACGCCCATCACCGGGCCCCGGACGAGGGAGGGCGACCCTCCAGGCCGACGTCCTTCAGCACCTCTTCCCCGCGCTGGTTTTCGGCGCTCACCGTAGCCTTGAGCTGCTTCCCGTCCACCGCCGTCACCACGCCCTTGAAGGTGAGCGTGTCCTCGAGGGCCACGGGGCGGCTGAAGCGGGCGTGCACCTTGGTGACGGCACCGGGGTCCCCGAGGTAGCGCGCGAAGCAGTCGACGGCCCAGCCCAGCGTGCACAGCCCCTGGAGGATGCTGCCGCCGAGGCCGGCCTGGCGTCCCACCTCCGGGTCGATGTGGATGGGGTTGAAGTCGCCGGAAGCGCCGGCGTAATAAATGGGACGGTAGCGGTCCACCTCCCGTACCAATTCGAAGGTTTCTCCCAAGGTGTAGCTCGGCATGGCCGGTCTCCTCCTCCGTCAGGTGCGTGCCTCGTCCAGCGGGTCGTCAACCTCGTCCTCGGCCTCGGCCCGCCGCTGGTAGACGTCGCGAACGTACGCCACCAGCCGGTCGAGGTAACTGGTGAGTGGAGGACAGCGGACTCCGCTTCCCTCCAGCACCCCTTGCGTGGCCTGGCTGGTGAAGAAGGCCATCTGGCTCACGTAGCTCAGGGCGGCGCGCTGCGGCCGGGCGAGCTTGTCCAAGAGAGGCAGCCGCATCATGACGTCGGCGGCCAGGGCCGGGAAGTTGAAGCGGGGTACCGGCCGGTGGGAGCGTTCGGCGATGAGCTCGTAGACGCGGCCGGTGCTCATCGGGCTCGGGTCGACGAGCTGGTACGTCCCGCCCACCCCGCGCTCGTCGCGGGAGATGGCCCAGGCGGCCTGCACCACGAAGTCCACCGGGACGACGTTGAGCGGCGCCGCCCCGCCTCCGGGAAGCGGCAGCGGCACCACCAGCGGGCTCATCACCAGGAGGATGGCCAGGGCATAGGGGCCCTCGAAGCGGTCCACCTCGCCGGTGGTGGAGTCGCCGACGACGGTGGAGGGCCGGAAGATGGTCACCGGCAGCGAGGAGGCAGCCCGGGCCACCAGCTGCTCGCCCTGAAACTTGCTCTCCTCGTAGGAGTTGCGGAAGGACTGCCCGCGGTCGAGCTCGTCCTCGGCGATGATGCCCACCCGGTCGCCGGCCACGTGGCAGGTGGAGAAGTGGTTGAAGCGCCTGAGCCGCGGGCACTCGCGTGCCAGCTCGAGGAGGTTGCGCGTCCCATCGACGTTGACGCGGGTGGCGGTGTCCCGCGAGACGGTGAGGTGGCTCGCCGCAGCCAGGTGAAAGACGTCCGTCACGCGCTCGGTGACGCGCGCCACCTCCTCGCCGCTCAGGCCCAAGTGCAGGTCGGTGACGTCTCCGGAGAGCACCTCCACCGAGGCGCCCTTCAGCCGCTTGGCCCGGGTGCGGGCTTCCTCGAGAAATTTCGGCTGGGCCAAGAGGAAGAGGTGGCCCTTGGGGTCGTGCCGGGCGATGTGCTCCGCCAGCCGCTTCCCGATGAATCCGGGGTAGCCAGTGACGAGGTAGGTGCCGGGGTCTCGGGGCTCTGCCATCGGCGGGACGGGCAGTCTAGCCACCTCCGGTGAGAAGCGCCTTCCAGATTGCCTCCACCTGGTGCCTCGTCGCCTCCCGGCTGCCGGAATTGTCCACGACGTGGGTGGCGAGCGCTCGCTTGTCGTCGAGGGGCGACTGCGCGCCGATGCGCGAGTCGGCCTCGGCCTCGCTGAGGTGGTCGCGGGCCCGGAGCCTCGCCCGCTGCACCTCGGGCGGCACCCAGACGACGATGAGGGCCTGCACGGCGTGGTGGAGCCCGTTCTCGATGAGCAACGCGGCGTCGTAGAGCACCGTGTCCACGCCGGCGCGCTCGAGCTCCTCCGTGCGGCGCTTCACCTCGGCCCGGATGCGGGGGTGGACGATGGCGTTGAGCGCCGCTCGTTCCGACGAGTCGGAGAAGATGCGGGCCGCGAGCGCGGAGCGGTCCAGCCGCCCGGCGGCATCCACGGTGCCCGGGAAGCGCTTCGCAATCTCCTTCAGCGCTGGCTCTTGTGGCCGCACCACGTCGCGCGCCACCTGGTCGGCGTCGATGACGCTCGCCCCCAGGGCGCGGAACATCGCGCTGACGGTGCTCTTTCCCGAGCCAATGCCGCCGGTGAGGCCGACCAGGCGCACGGGAAGGAGCCTCGCGTCAGGGGGTGCGCACGGAGGACTTCACCGGCTGGAAGACGAAGGACTGGACGTGGTCCCCGTCCTCCTCGAAGAAGACGGCCATGCCCAGGTGCGGGTAGAAGTAGTACGTCCGAAACTCCTCGGTGAGCTTCTTCTGGAAGCAGCTTCCCACCGCTGCCCCGCCGGCGACAGCACAGGGGGGGCCGTAGCTGCTCTCCACCGTCTCCCGGTCCACCGTCGGCCCGGGGAAGACGTCGATGCGCTCCACGAGGCCCGTCTGCGGGTCGACGCGGAACTGCGCCTGGGCCGTGCCCTTGATGGCGGAGGCCCCGGTGTAGGCCAGGACCTGGTGACCGTCGACGCTCAGCGTCTTGGAGGGGGGACCGAAACGCTTCACCACCTCGTCGCGCGAGGAGACTCCGGGCTCGATGCCATTCCAGGCCCGGGCCTGCGAGAGGGCCGGGACGAGGAGGACGAGAAGGAGGAGGGGACGCACACGCACGGCACCGTCATTCCTATCGAATTGTCCCCCGGGTGCTCAACCTGGGCCTTCCTCCCACACGGGGGTTGCGGGTGCGCTCGACGGTCTGTTAGGCCCCTGCCGCGCCATGTCCAGAGGCCCGCTTCGAGGTGTGTGGGGAGTGGCGCTGCCGGCGGCGGTGCTGTGCTCGGCGGTGGCCCTGGGCGCGGACTTCCTCGGCCCGGAGAGCTGCAAGGCCTGTCACGCCGATGCCTACGCCGTCTGGAGCACCTCCAAGCACGCCCGCAGCCTCGAGTCCCTGACGCGCGAGCAGCAGCGGGACCCGCGCTGCATCGCCTGTCACGCCCCGAACCTCGTCGAGCAGAAGGTGGGAGCGGTGAGCTGCGAGAGCTGCCACGGCGCCGGGCAGTACTACGTCCCGGCCTACGTGATGAAGGACCCCGAGCTCGCGCGGCTGGTGGGACTCCTGGACCCTGGCGAGCGGTCCTGCCGCAGCTGCCATGACGCGAGCTCCCCCTCGCTGCGGCCCTTCGACTTCAACGCCCAGCTCAAAGCCATGGACCACTGGAGCGCGGGACGTCCGCGCCGCGCGGCGGCGCCCTCCACCGAGGCCGCGCCGGCCCGCGCCCCCCAGTGATTCGTCCCGTCGACGCGCGCTTCGTCACCACCGCGGTGGCCAAGGAGGGGTACCCGGCGGGCGGTTTTCCGGAAATCGCCTTCGTCGGGCGCAGCAACGTCGGCAAGTCGTCGATGATTAACACCCTCAGTGGCCGCAAGAAGCTGGTGCGCATCTCGAATACGCCGGGCCGCACCCGGACGCTGAACTTCTTCGACGTGGACCTCGTCCGCGACGGGCAGCGCCGGACGGTCCGCTTCGCGGACTTGCCGGGCTACGGGTTTGCCAAGGTCCAGAAAACCCAGCGGGCCACCTGGGAGGGGATGATTACGACGTACCTCGAGGAACGGCGGGAGTTGCGAGGCGTGGTGAGCATCATCGACGCCGAGGTCGGCCCCACCCCGGATGATGTACGTACCCTCGGCTACCTCCAGGCGACACAGCGGCCCACCCTGGTGGTGGCCACCAAGCTTGACCGTCTGGCCAAGGCGCGCCGGCGGCCAAAACTGCGGGCCATTGCGACGCTGTTGCACATCGACCCCGCCTGGGTGCTCGGTTTCTCGGCAACGGAAAAGCTGGGACTCACTGAAGTACTGGAGTCCGTGTGGGAGCTGACAGGTATGCCTGACACCTCTGTTGACCCCACCTAAAGCTGCACCGATGATGTTTCGACGATGGCGGAGAAGCAATTGATGCGCGGGGCATTCCCTGTCCTGTTGCTGGTGTTTGGGGCTGCGTCCGGCTGCAACTGCAAGGGCGACGTCTCCAACCTCCCGGACGGTGGCACCGTCGCGGACGCCGGCCCGGTGGATGCCGGCTTTGATGCCGGGCAAGACCCGTGTGAATTCATCTACTGCCCACCGCCGAGCACCGACGGTGGGCCGGTCACCATCGGCTTTGGCAACACCGATGGCGGCGGGGGCGGCTTCACCCTCGACGGCGGGACGGCCGGGAGCATGGGCAACGGCGTCACCGTCGACCCGATGGGCCGGGTGACGCTGAGCAGCACCGACCTCCAGCTCAACTTCGCGCTCATCGCCAACTGGACGATGGGGACGGTGTCCAAGTACGACACGAAAAATCTCCTGCCCGATGGCGGAATCCACGAGCTGGCGCGCTACGTCAGCGTCATCCCCATCGATGGCCTGGGCAACACCAACCACTCCACCTCGGCCGAGGTCTACAACCCGAGCCGGACCGCCATCGACATCAACAGCGACTTCTGGGTGGCGAACTTCTCGGCCAACAAGAACCAGTACTTCTCGGCGACGAAGATTGCGGGAAACATCTACGACTGCATCGACCGCAACGGAAACGGGGTCATCGATACCAGCGCCGACGACGCCGGCACGCCCGGCGGCATCTACGGCGTGATTGACCCGAGCGAGTACTACCAACCGCCGAACCCCAACGACGTCCTCGACTACGACGAGTGCGTCCTCTTCACCCAGGAGCTGGGGAACATCAACCCCAACGGCGCCTTCGGCGAGGGTTCCATCGCCATCGCCGGGGGCATCGAGGGAGCCCCGGGCGACGTCTGGGTGGGCACCTGGATTGACCGCAAAGTGTTCCGCCTCGACCCGGAGACCGGTGTCCCGAAGCCCGTTTACCCCGACGGCGGCCTGTACTTCCCCGTTCCGGACATCGAGCCCTACGGCGCCGCTGTCGACGCGCTCAACCGGCTGTGGGTCGTGGGCCGGACGGTCAACACGCTGGCCCTCATCAACGCCAACGAGCCGGTGGCCCTGCTCGCAGGAAACACGGCCCTGGGCAAGCCACGGATTGTGCCGCCCGGCGGCATCGAGACCGGCGGCTACGGCATCGCCGTCGACGGGTTGAACCGCGTCTGGATTCCTGCCTGGGCCCAAGGGCCCTACGCCACCGTCTTCACCCCGGACGCGGGCGCGCCCACCACCGGGACGTGGACCCAGTTCAACTTCTCCTCCTTCACCAGCCCGCAGGGGACGCACCTCACGCGTCCGCGTGGCATCGCCACCGACGTGAATGGCACGGTGTGGATGACGTCGGACAGCTCCAACAACGGCTCGGCGGCGATGGTCTTCGGCATCGACGGCCTGGACGGCGGCTCGCCCTACTACTTCTCCACCGATGCTGGGTTGACCAACCTCATCGATGCGACGGACATCAACAGCAAGACGAGCATCGGCATCGGCCTGGACCAGGACGGGAACCTCTGGGTCAACAACTCGAGCGGCAACGTGATGCGCGTGGACCGCAACACCGGAGCGGTCATCAAGACGTTGAGGCAGAACGGCTCGCTCTACAGCTACTCGGACTTCACCGGGTACCAGCTGCGCCACATCACCACCAACCAGGGCAGCTTCTACCAGACGGTGGCGGGCTGCTCGCGCTTCGCGCAGTGGAACAGCGTCACCTGGGATGCCACCACGCCGCCCAACACCAGCATCGTCCTGTACGTCCGCGGCTCGAACAACACCGACTTCACCCTCTCGCAGCAGTACGGTCCCTGGTTGTCGTCTCCGGCCAACCTCCAAATCGCTCCCGGGCCGGTACCGCAATTCAAGTACCTGCAGCTCCAGTTCGTGCTCGTCTCGCAGGACAGGACGAGCCAGCCCTACCTCAACAGCTTCAGCATCAACACGAGCTGCAACACCCCCATCAACTGAAGCGACGAAGGCCTCCCCCGGGAGGGCCCCCTCCCGCCTTCCCGCCCGACGGGCGTGTTAGGAGCCTTCTCCCAGGGTGGCTTCCGCAAAACGAGGCAACGGGCAGGACCGCGAGGCGGCGCGCCTTCAACTCGTGCGTCAGCTGCAGCGACTCGAGCCGAAGGAGCGCCTGGAGGCGCTCATCGACGCGCCCGGGGCCGCAGCCCTCGTCCGGAGCGTGCCGCCCGAGCAGCTGTACCTGGACATTCGCTCGGTGGGGCTGGCCGACACCACCGACGTCGTCCAGCTCGCCTCCCCGTCGCAGTTTCAGGCCTTCGTGGACCTCGGGGCCTGGAAGGGTGACCGGCTCGACCACCACGCCCTCCTGGACTGGATTCGCGCCGCGCGCGGCGAGGACGCGGCGGCCTTCCAGGCGCAGGTGTCGGGGCTCGACCTGGAGCTCATCGAGTCGCTCTTCCGGGCCCACACCGTCATCCACGACTTGGAGGAGGAGCCCGACCTCCACGTCGAGGGGTTGACGCTCGACTCCGCCGACGGGCGCTACCGCGTCGAGTTTCTGGCCGAGAACGTCGCGGACCAGATGGCCTTAAGGACGCTTCTCTTGGACTTCATGGCCGTCGACGCCCTGGGGCTGAGCCGCCTTCTGGAGTCGGCCCGCTGGGCGCTTCCCAGCGAGCTGGAGGAGGTGGCCTACGGGTTTCGGAGCGCGCGGCTGACGGACCTCGGCTTTCCGGACCCGGAGACGGCACGGTCCCTCTATGCGCGGGTGGCACTCCCGGCGCCGCAGGCCGAGGCCACCACCACGGTGCTGGCGCGGGGGGCCAAGGAGAGGACGGACTTACTGGCCAGCGCGCTCGAGGCCCTCACCGCGGATGAGCGCCAAAATCTGGAAGACGAGTTGCGGACGGTGGTGAATGCGGTGCTGGTGGACGAGCGCGCCGACCCGGGAGACCCGGCGGCCTTGCGGCGCGCCAGCGAGCGGGCAAGGGACACGCTGGAGCTCGGGCTCGAGTACCTCTCTTCAGGAAGCCCGGCCCGCGCCGTGGACGTGGTGCGCCAAGAGACGTCCCGCCACGTCTTTCAAGTCGGTTTCACCCTGTCGCTTCAGCTGAAGCACCGGGCGGACCGCCTTGTCCGTCGGCCCCTGGTGCGCCTCGACGGGGAGTACCTCCTCTGGCCGGACGTGGCCGCGGCGGTGGTGGAGCTCAGGAGGCCTCGCCCGCTTCGGGCGCTCAAGGTGGAAGGCGCCGAGGCAGTGCCCTTCCGCAGCCTCCGCGAAGTGCACGAGACGGAAAGCCTCCTGGGCCGCGCGGAGCACCAGGCAGCACTCTTCGCCGCGCTTCTCGGAGGGACGGACAAGGCGGCGCGCGCCGCACTGGCGACTCTCGGGCCGGACTGGCCGGTGGGTGGCATGCCGGCGGTGCTTCTGGCGGCGCTCGGACACGCGGCCGTCGAGGGCGCGCTGCAGGTGGCGCCACTTCAGCGGGCGCAGCTTCGCGCCCTGGGGGCGGCCCTCCTCGAGGGCGAGCCGGACGCCCCCCGCATCCGCAAGGAGACGCGGGACCGCCTCGTCGGCGCCTTCCAGGCCCTGGCCCCGGGAAGTGCCGAGGAGGCCGCCCGCCTCGTGGACGCGGGCCTCGAGAAGCTTCTGGCCGACGTCGGCCCGGCACTGGCCCGCGGCGAGTTGCCGAAGGAGGCCTCCACCGTGCTTCCCTTCCGCTAGCAGAAAGGGGCTCTGGCGCGAGACGCTGGGGGCCCTTACGCCGGTGCGTCGGTGCCGATGGCCTCCTCGAGGCGCGTGAAGCCGTCGCGACGGAGCAGCGCCGCAAGTCCATGCAAGAGGCGGCGGACGAGGCCCGGGCCCTCGTAGACGAGGGCCGTGTACACCTGCACCAGGGAGGCCCCGGCCCGGAGGCGCTCGTAGACGTCGTCCGCCGTCGCCACGCCGCCCACCCCCCACAGGGCGAGGCGGCCGTCGGCGCGTCGGGCCGCCCGGCGCAGCGTCTGCGTCGCCAGGCCGCGCAAGGGGCGGCCGGACAGTCCCCCCTGCTCGCCGGCCAGCGGGTGGGCAAACGGACGGGTGATGGTGGTGTTGGTGGCGATGAGTCCGGAGGCGCCAGAGGCGAGCGCGACGTCCACCACCGCGTCCACCGCCTCCGGGCCGAGGTCCGGAGCGATTTTCAGAAACAGCGGCCGGCCGGGCGCCACCACGTCCATGCGCGCTCGCACCGCGCCGAGCAGCGCGGCAAGGCGCTCGGGCTCCTGCAATTGCCGCAGTCCAGGGGTGTTGGGGCTCGAGGCATTCACCACCAGGTAGTCCGCGTGGGGGGCCAGCGCGCTCACACACGCGAGGTAGTCCACCGCGGCCTCGTCGAGGGGCGTGTCCTTGTTTTTGCCAATGTTGATGCCCAAGGGCCCCGGCCGCCACAGCGCCGACTTGAGGTTTCTTGCGGCGGCGTCGGCTCCGGCATTGTTGAAGCCCAGGCGGTTGATGAGGGCCCCTTGGGCCGGAAGGCGGAAGAGTCGCGGCGGAGGGTTTCCCGCCTGGGGCCTGGGGGTGACGGTGCCCACCTCCAAGCCGGCGAAGCCGAGCGCGAAGAGGCCGGCGATGGCATGGGCGTCCTTGTCCAGCCCGGCGGCGAGGGCCAGCGGGTGGGCGAACTCGAGCCCCCCGCTGCGGAGCCGCAAGTCCACCGCCTTGGTGCCGCGGCCAGGGGACAGGGCGCGGCGCCGGGTGCTTCGGCAGAGGGACGCCCACCGGCCCAGAAGCGCAAGAAGGCCCATCCCCAGCGCATGCGCGCGTTCGGGGGGCAGAAGGAAGAGCAGCGCTCGCAGGAGGCGGTACAAGGTTTTAAGGGATGAAGGATGCCTCGCGGGCCGTGGCCAGGGCCCGGTCGACCTGTGCCGCGGTCATAATGCCGTGTTTCTCCACCAGCTCGACCTCCGACTTCATGTCCGTCTCCAGGAGGTAGGGGCCGTCGGTGTTGAGCGTCACCTTCACCTTTCGGTCCATCAGCGTCTGGACGATGTGCCGGAGTTCGTCGATGCCGGAGACGGCGTGGGTGTGGAGGTTGGACGTCGGACAGAGCTCGAGCACCACGTCCTGCTCCCTGAGAATCCGCATCGCCGACTCGTCGTAGGCGGCGCGGATGCCATGCCCGATGCGGTTGGGCTTCAGGCGGTCCACCACCTGCATCACGCCTTCGGCGCCGGTGCCGGCCGTCTCCCCGGTGTGGACGGTGGTCTTCAGGCCCGCGGCCCGGGCCCGGGCGAAAAGCTCGCTGTAGAGGTCGAGCTTGGCGCGGTCATGTTCCAGCGCTTGGCTCTCCGTCCCGGCGAGGTCGATGCCCACCACCCCCCGGTGCCGGTAGCGGATGGCCTTGTCCAGGATGATGGCGTTGAGCGCGTGGTCGAACTCGCGCGCCAGGCAGAAGATGAGGCCGGCCTTGACGCCGTACTCGAGGAGCGCCCGGTCCATGCCTCGCAGGGAGGCGTGGATGATGTGGTCCAGGTCCAGCTCGGCATGGAGGTTCCGCTTCATGGGGTTGAAGCGCAGCTCGACCTGGTTGACGCGGCTCCCGCGGTACTCCTTGCCGATGACCTCGTAGATGCTGCGCTCCATGGCCATGGGGGAGCTCTGAATCTTCTCCGTCCAGGTGTGCATGATGGCCAGGTAGTCGTCGAGGTTGGCCACCCGGTCGGCGCGCGCGGTGATGAGCTCGACGAATTCGAAGTAATTCTTCGTCGGCAGCTTGAAGCCCTGGGCGTGGGCGAGGGACCACAGCACGTGGGGCGCCACGGCGCCGCCGACGTGGATGTGCAAGTCGATGAGGTCCCGCGGGGCCATGCTCGACACCGTACGCGAGCGACGGTCCGGTCGGCTAGAGTCCATTCGACGACATGGCGACCCTCATCGACGGAAAGTCCATCGCTGCCAAGGTCCGCGCCGAGGTGGCGCAGGGTGTCTCGGAGATGAAGGCCAGTCGCGGCCTCGTCCCCGGCCTGGCGGTGATGCGCATCGGGGAAGACCCGGCCAGCAAAATCTACGTCACCAGCAAGCGGAAGGTGGCGGCCGAGCTCGGCTTCCACGCCGTGGAGGTCCATCTCCCGGAGGACGCGAGCCATACGTTGGCGCTGGAGAGGCTCCTCGCCCTCAACGCCGACTCCAGCATCCACGGCATCCTCGTCCAGCTGCCGGTCCCGAAGCACATCGATGCCGATGCGCTGCTCGCCGCGCTCCGGCCGGACAAGGATGCCGATGGGCTACATGCCGTCAACGCCGGGCTTCTGGCCCAGGGGCGGGTGGCGACGCTGCCCTGCACGCCCTGGGGCGTGATGCGGATGCTGGAGGAGATTGGGTTCGAGCCGTCCGGGAAACGCGCCGTCGTCGTGGGGCGCAGCATCCTCGTCGGCCGTCCGATGGCGCTGATGCTCGTCAACGCGAGCGCCACCGTCACCATCTGCCACCGGAGGAGCAACCTCCCCGAGGAGGTGGCGCGCGGGGACCTCCTGGTGGTCGCCGCCGGCGTGCCGGAGCTGGTGAAGGGGGCGTGGGTCAAGCCCGGGGCGGTGGTCATCGACGTGGGGATGAATCGCCTTCTGGACGGGAAGCTCGTGGGCGACGTGGAGTTCGCCGCGGCAGCAGCGCGGGCCTCGGCCATCACCCCCGTCCCGGGCGGGGTGGGGCCGATGACCATCGCCATGCTCATGAAGAACACGCTCAACAATGCGCTGCGGTCGCTCGCCGACGCGGAGCGCGCAGTCTAAAGGCGCTGCCCCGCCGTCAGCTGTCCCGGGCGCGCAGCGCGCTGACAATCATCCGCGTCGCCGGGCTCCGGTTGAGCGTGTAGAAGTGGATGCCGGGCGCGCCGCGGCGGAGCAGCTCCGTGCACTGCAGGACGGCGTGGGCCACCCCGAGCTGGATGACGGCCTGGGCGTCGTGCCGGACGCGCTCCAGCGCGAGCTGCAGGCGCATGGGGACGGTGGCGCCGCACATCCGCGTGAAGCGCTCCACCTGCTCGAAATTGGTGATGGGCATGATGCCCGGGACGATGGGGACGTTGACGCCCACCCGCCGGGCGCGCTCCACGAAGTCGAAATAGAAGGCGTTGTCGAAGAAGAGCTGGGTGATGACGAAGTCCAGCCCCGCGTCCACCTTGCGTTTCAGGTGGCCGAGGTCCTCCTCCCGGGAGACGGTCTCCACGTGGCCCTCAGGGTAGCAGGCGCCCCCGATGCAAAACGGGAAGTCGCGCTCCCGGATGAAGGCCACCAGCTCCGAGGCATGGGCGAAGCCGTCCTCCCGCGGCACGAAGGCGCGGTCCCCGGCCGGAGGGTCGCCCCTCAATGCCAGCACATTCTCCACCCGGGCTGCTGCCAGCTGCTCCAGGAGCAGCGCCAGCTCCGGCCGGGAATGGCCCACACAGGTGACGTGTGCCATCGCCTCGATGCCCCGGGCGCGAATGGCCTTCACCAGGTCGACGGTCTGCGAGCGCGTGCTTCCCCCAGCACCGTAGGTGACCGAGACAAACCCGGGCTCCAGCGGAGCCAGGTCGTCCAGCGTGTGCAGGAGGTTCTTCAACCCCTCCTCGGTCTTCGGGGGAAAGAATTCGAAGGAGAAGCAGGGGTCGGATGGGTTGAGGCGGTTTCTGATTTTCATCGGGAGCCCGGCCCCGGGCGTGTCCCGTGGAGTCTAATGGTTCTCGGAAGCGAATGGGGACTGCCCGCCCCCCCGCGTCGGCTCCTGGGCCGCAGCGTGCCGGGGGGGAGACGAGCTTCTGGAGCCGCCGAGGGCCCTGGGTCGTCTTGGAAGGCGGCGATGGATCCTCGCCCTCCCTCGTGCGTTTAGGATGGACGGCACCGGCCAGAAGCCGTTCGGGGCCCTTTGGAGGCGGCGATGCGGAAGCTCGTACTGCTCCTGACGCTGTTGGGGATGAGGCCGGTGCTGGGACAGCCACTCGAGCCGAAGGACGTGCCCGAGCCTCTCAAGCCTTGGGTGAACTGGGCGCTGCGGGGCCACGAGGAGGCGCGCTGTCCTCCCGTCGAGCGGGACGAGGCGCTCACCCCGGAGTGTCTCTGGCCAGCTCGCCTGCAGCTGGAGGTCATGCCCAAGGGCGGCCTCTTCCGTTTTCAGGCCTACCGGTATGCCCCGGGTCTCGTCGCCTTGCCGGGAAGCGAGAAGCTGCGGCCAGTCGAGGTTCGCCTCTCGGGAAGGCCGGCTCCGGTGGTCCTCCGGGAAGGGGTGCCCATGGTGGAGACGCCCGCTGGCGCCGTGTCGGTGGAGGGCGCCTTCCTCTGGGACACGCCCCCGGCGTCCGTCTCGCTTCCGGACGGCGTGGCCCTCGTCCGCCTCAGCGTCAACGGAGTGGCAGTCTCCGCGCCGGAGCTCGAGGCGGACGGCGAGGTCCTCCTGAGCCACCCGGCCACCACACAGGAGAACGAGCGGCTGGAGATTCAAGTCCAGCGCAAGCTGAGCGACGGCGTCCCGATGCGCATCGACACCCGCATCGTCCTCGACGTGGCCGGCCGGGCGCGCGAGGAGCTCCTGGCGCGGCCCCTGCCCGAGGGCTTCGAGCCGCTGGCCCTCGAGACGTCGCTGCCTGCTCGTCTTGAGCCGGATGGGAAGCTGCGGGTGCAGGTGCGGCCCGGGCGCTGGGTGCTGACGGTGTCCGGGCGGCGGGCGGCGGCCACCACCAGCGTGACGCGCACCGGCGCGGATGGACAGTGGACCGCGGGAGATGAAATCTGGGTCTTCCAGGCCGACCCGGCCCTCCGGCTGGTCGTCGTCGAGGGCGTCCCTTCGGTGGACCCCTCCCAGACACAGCTTCCGCCGCAGTGGAAGGCCTTGCCAGCCTATGTCGTGCGCAGCGGCGAGACGCTGCGGCTGGACGTCCGGCGGCGTGGGGATGCCGACCCGGATGCGAACCAGCTGCGGCTCGAGCGCAGGCTTTGGCTGGACTTCGACGGCGGAGGGTGGACGGTCTCGGACCATCTCAGTGGGAAGCTCTCGCGCAGCTGGCGGCTGGACATGCCGGCGCCACTGCAGCTGGGGCGCGTCGCCATCGCGGGGGTGGACCAACCCATCACCCACCTCGCGCCCGCCACGGCGGCAGGCGTCGAGGTCCGCCAGGGACAGCTGAACCTCCTCTCCGACGCCCGCCTGGAGGGCGCCGCCCGGCGCCTTCCGGCGGTGGGCTGGGATGAGGACGTCACGGCGCTCGAGGCGACGCTGCACCTGCCGCCCGGATGGCGACTGTTTGGCACCCGGGGCGTGGACGAGGTGTCCAGCAGCTGGCTGCGCAGCTGGTCTCTGCTCGAGCTCTTCCTGGTGCTGGTGGTGGCCATGGTGGCCGGCCGGCTGTACGGGTGGTGGGTGGGGGGACTGGCGCTTTTGGCGCTCGTCGCCAGCGTCCCCGAGGCGGACTCCCCGAAGTGGACGTGGCTTCTGGTGCTGGCCTTCGAGGCGCTGGTGCGCGTCCTGCCGGCGGGGCGGCTGCAGAAGGTGGTGCGGGCGCTGAGGCTTCTGGCCTTCGCCTTACTGGCCGTCTTCCTGGTGCAGTTTTTCGTCGAGCACCTGCGTGCGGCGATGTACCCGGGCACCGCGGAGGAGGGCCTCGCGGAGCTGCCGCCTCACACGACAGCGCTCATCGGCGCGCCGCCGGCGCCTCCCGCGCAGCAGCCGCAAGACGACGAGCTCAAGAAGGTCGACGGAGCCGCGCAAGCCTCGAGGGGCGTGCAGGGCGGCGTCGTCGGAGGCAGGGTGGCGGCCCAGGCTGTCAGCAAGCCCGAGGCCCCTGCAGCCTCCGCCTTCGGCCAGGCCCACGTTTCCGTCGCCACGCGTTCTGAACCCGAGCCAAAGCTCAAGAGTTCCGTGTCCTCACCCGTGACGGAGGTGGACCGCCTGGCCATCGTGCAGACGGGCCCCGGGGTACCGACGTGGGAGGGGAGGGTGGTGGCGCTTCGCTGGAATGGCCCGGTGCTGAAAACGCAGGACCTCGTCTTGTACCTCGTCTCGCCGAAGGTGGCGCTCGTCCTCGCCTTTCTCCGGGTGCTCCTGCTCGCGGCTCTGGCCCTCGTCCTCTTCGAGACGGTGAAGTGGATTGGCCCACGCTTCGGCCGTACCGCCGCGGTGGGGCTCCTCCTGGCCGGTTTCCTTCTGCCGGGCCGCGCCGATGCCCAGACGGAGCCGAGTGACGAGAGACTGGAGGCGCTGCGCGAGAGGCTCCTCGCCCCGCCACGTTGCGCGCCGGAGTGTGTCTCCGTGCCGCGGCTCCTGCTCGAAGCCGACGCAGCGCAGCTGAGGGTGCGGCTCGAGGTGTCGGCCGCCGCTTCGGCGACGCTCTTGCTTCCGGGCAGCGCCCAGCAGTGGCTTCCCACCCAGGTACTCCTCGACGGCCAGCCGGCCCCGGCCGTGCGACGCGAGGATGGACGGCTGCTCCTGGCCCTCCCGGCCGGGGTGCACCAAGTCGTCCTCGAGGGCCCCGTCCTGGGGCGCAAGGCGGTGCAGCTACAGCTTGGGACTCTCCCCGGCTACACGCAGGCGCGCGCCACCGGCTGGAAGGTGGAGGGCATCCACGCCGACGGCCGCGCAGACGACACGCTGCAGCTGACGCGGGAGGAGGAGAAAAGCGGCGCGCCCTCCAAGGGCGAGTTGCAGCCCTCCGCCATGCCCCCCTTCGTCCGCGTGGAGCGCCACCTCCGCTTTGGCCTCCGCTGGGAGGTGGACACCGAGGTGGTGCGGCTGTCGTCCGCCGGAAGCGCTGCGGTGCTGTCGGTGCCGCTGCTTCCCGGCGAGGCGGTGGGGACGGCGGACGTGCACGTCGAGAAGGGCAGGGTGCTCGTCAACCTCGGCCCGGAGGCCGGGCGCACCGGCTGGCACTCCACCCTCGAGCCGCTCCAGCACCTCGCGCTCACCGCGCCGGCCGATGGCGCGTGGGTGGAGGAATGGACGCTGGAGCTCGGCACCATGTGGCACGTCGTCCTCGGCGGCATCCCGCCGCTGTACCCGGTGCGTCCCGGCGCGGAGCCCCGGCCGACGTGGGAGCCCTGGCCCGGCGAGTCCGTGCAGCTGCAATTCACCCGGCCCGTCGGCGCGGGCGGGACGACCCTCACCATCGACGGCGCGGAGCTCTCGGTGACGCCGGGCCTCCGGGCGACGGACAGCGAGCTGTCCCTCTCCATCCGCAGTAGCCGGGGCGGGCAGCACCAGGTGACGCTGCCGCCAGGGGCGGAGTTGCTCCAGGCGCTGGTGAATGGGCAGAACCAGCCGCTGCGGCTGGAGGCAGGACGGGTGAGCCTTCCCGTCAGCCCGGGAGTCTCACGGGTACAGCTGCGATGGCGCGAGCCCCGGAGCCTCCAGCTGCTTTTCACCCCGGCGCCGGTGGACGTCGGGGCCCCGGCCGTCAACGTCTCGACGGTGGTGCACCTGCCGGCCGAGCGCTGGGTGCTTCTCCTCGGCGGCCCGCTGGTGGGGCCCTCGGTGCTCTTCTGGAGCTTCCTCCTGGTGACGCTGTTGGTGGCATTCGCGCTTGGCCGGGTGAAGCTCGTGCCCATCCGCACCGCCGGCTGGATGCTCCTCGGCGTGGGGCTGACGCAGGTGCCGGTGGTTGCCGCGGCGGTGGTGGTGGGCTGCTTGCTCGCCTTCGGTTGGCGTGCCCGCTCCGGCGCCTCCCTCGCATCGCGTCGCGGCTTCAATGTGCTGCAGGTGCTGTTGAGCCTCTGGGCCTGTGTCGCGCTCTTCATCCTCTTCATGGCCGTGCGACAGGGACTCCTCGGCGAGCCGGACATGCAGGTGCATGGCTCGAGCATCACCGCCCTGACGTGGTTTCAGGACCGGACGTCGGGGGCGCTTCCGAGGCCGTGGGTGCTGTCCGTGCCCCTCCTCGTCTACCGGGTGGCGATGCTGGCCTGGGCGCTGTGGCTGGTGACGGCGCTCCTCAAGTGGTTTCGCTTCGGTGCCGCCGCACTCAGCAGCGGCGGCTTCTGGCGCCGGCGCGTGGTGGTCGCTTCGCCGGGCGCAGCGACGCCGTCCCGCTAGCGTCCGGAGTCGAGGGAGGGGCTTGGATTTTTGCCACCTCTTGCGCCGCAGGGGCGAGGTGGCTGTCCTTCCGGCACCGTCGCCGCCACGGTGGAGTGCTTGAATCCCCCCGTCTGCTCTGGAATGGTGCGCCCCCGTCCATGGCACGCAAGACGCCGCTCTACGAGGCTCACCGTGCGCTCGGCGCCCGGCTGGTGGACTTCGCCGGCTGGGAGATGCCCGTCCAGTACACCTCGGTGCTCTCCGAGCACGAGGCCGTCCGCAATGCCGCCGGGCTCTTCGACGTCTCCCACATGGGCGAGGTGGAATTCCTGGGCCCGGGCGCTCTCGAGTCGGCCAACGGCCTCATCAGCAATGACCTGGGCCGCATCGCCGACGGCCAGGCCGTCTACGCTGGCCTCCTCAACCACGCCGGCGGCTTCGTCGATGACGTGGTGGCCTACCGCTTCTCGAAGGAGCGCGTCCTCATCTGCGTCAACGCCAGTAACCGGGCGAAGGACTTCGCCTGGATGCGGGAGCACGCCGGGAGCGTGAAGCCCACGGACAGAAGTGACGACTACGCACAGCTGGCGGTGCAGGGGCCCAAGGCGGCGTCCATCGTCCAGCGGCTGACACCGCTCGCTCTTTCGGACATTGCCACCTACCATTTTGCCGAGGCGAAGGTGGCCTCGGTGAGCTGCATCGTCTCACGCACCGGTTACACCGGCGAGGATGGCTTCGAGCTCTACTGTCCACCGGACCAGGCGGTGGCGCTGTGGAATACCCTTCTCGAGGCGGGAGGCCCGGATGGGCTTCGGCCCGCCGGCCTCGGGGCGCGTGACACGCTGCGCACCGAGATGAAGTACGCGCTCTACGGCAACGACATCGACGACTTGCGCACGCCGCTCGAGGCCGGGCTGGGCTGGGTCGTCAAGTGGGACAAGGGCGACTTCGTCGGGCGCGCGGCGCTGGAGGCGCAGAAGAAGGAAGGCGTGACGCAGAAGCTGGTGGGCTTCGAGATGCGCGAGCCGGGCATCCCCCGGCACGGCTACGCGTTGCTTGCCGGTGGGACGCGGGCCGGCCTGGTGACGTCGGGGACGATGGGGCCCTCGGTGAAGAAGGCCATCGGCATCGGCTACCTGCCCCCGGAGCTGTCACGCGAGGGCACGGCTGTGGACGTGGAGATTCGTGGCCGCCCGGTGAAGGCCGAGGTGGTGAAGACGCCATTCTGGCGCCGGCGCTGACGAGGGGCATTCGAAAACATGGCCGAAAACCCGAAGGACCTTCGCTACACCAAGGAGCACGAGTGGGCCCGCCGCACCGGCACCACGGTGGTGGTGGGGGTGACCGCGCACGCGCAGGAGGCGCTGGGCGACGTGGTGTACGTGGACTTGCCCAAGGTGGGGACGGTGCTGTCGGCGGGCGCTCCCTTCGGCACCGTGGAATCCACCAAGGCGGTGAGCGAGCTCTTCGCGCCCCTCAACGGCAAGGTGGTGAAGGTGAACCAGGCCCTGGCCGACGAGCCGCACCTCATCAACCAGGACCCGTACGGCAAGGGCTGGCTGTGCGAGGTCGAGCCGGCACAGCCCGCCGACCTCGACGCCTTGATGGACGCCGACGCCTACGCGACACTCCTCGCCGCCACCCCGGCCTGAGGTCCTCCCCCCTGAGGGAGTCCCTCGGGGCTGAAGGCAGTCCCCAAGGTGGCGCAGGCCAACGACAGGACGAGCCATGAAGCCTTCCAGGATGTGGAATGCGCGGTTTTTTCATCCCGCCGGCGCTCGTCGCCGC